>OLNR01000032.1_pt1 | contig 132137 bp, 114 predicted proteins | sample 1672231 | NCBI WGS metagenome assembly OLNR01 (sample SAMEA3136662, study PRJEB25190) | human gut metagenome
CTTATGATGTAATGAACAACTGGGGAGCTAACCACGGTGCTATCTCCTATGGACATATCGGAGCTGACCTGATCACAATGTGTTCTATGCTTCGTATCCCAGTATCCATGCACAACGTTCCGGAAAAAGATATTTATCGTCCGGCAGCATGGAATGCATTCGGAATGGACAAAGAAGGTGCAGATTTCCGCGCTTGCAAGAACTACGGACCTCTGTACAAATAATCAGACAAAATGCCATGATATAAGCAAAGACCTCGGAGATAACTCCGGGGTCTTTGTACTTTCCGTAAATTATGTCGAAAAACTTCCGCTTTTTGTTGATTTTTACATTTTTTTATGACAAAAAAAGATTATCATTATAACGGTACTGTGGTATGATGGTTTACGAAATACAGGAAAACACGCGAGTGAAGGGGATAAAAAGAAAATGAAAAAACTGACGAAAAGTTTTCTGGTTATGATACTGGGACTTCTGATGAGCGTCAATGTCATGGCAGATGTGCAGACCGGCAAGACAGGACCGGATTATCCGACAGACTATTATATGATCGTAGAATCAAAGGCAGGAGGAATCGATATTTATTCACAGCCGGATCTGGAATCTACGAGGCTGAATGATGAGCAGATTCCGAATGGAACGGCGCTTCATATAGAAGGAGAAGTAGAGGATACCGAGAATAACCGTACGTGGGGATACACAGAATATCATGGTATGTATGGATACGCCCCGCTTGACGAGTGCAGGCCGGCGGATTCCAGAAAAGAAGCAATTGATTCTGAACTTTATATCGCAGGTAAGGATCAGGTGAATTACAATGCTGATTATGATGTAAATGCATATGCAGAAGAAGGATCACAGAAGCTTTATCAGGGACCTGGAACAAAATATGGAGAAGTTCCGGGAGTGCGCGATATTGAAAATGGCGAGACTCTTCATATCACACAGGATGCCGAAATGGTGGATGGAAGCCATTGGGGCGTGACCACAGTTGACGGAACAGAAGGCTGGGTAGATCTGGAGAAAACAGAAGAATGGAAGAAGGAACATCCGGATACAGTAGAAGAGAGTGTGGATGCAGTGGCAGAAGTGAGTGTAACACCAACCGAAGTAGCTAAAGCGACCGAGACACCAGTCCCGACAGAGACTGCAAAGGCAACGGAGACACCGGCACCAACTGAGGCTGCAGAAGCGACTGAGACACCAACACCGGCAGTTACAGAAGAAGCAGATGAAGCTGAAAATACAGAAAAAGACTCCAAAGAGCCTGAAGCAGAAAACTCTGACACAAAGGACAGCCGTGAGGCATCCGGGCAGAATGTAAAAGCTGCAAAAACAAAATGGTATCAGAATCCGTTCACATGGATTATCGGAATTGCAGTACTTGCAGTGATTGGATTGCTGGTCTATCATAATAAGAAGAAATAAAATAATAAGAAGATTAAAATGAACGCAAGGCGAAGGACAGGGAATATTCTGGAAAGATATCCCCTGTCTTTTTCTGTGCAAAAGAGTTCTTGACAAAGCACAGAAGAAATACATGAAGAGCCTGAAAAGATGAAAATATACATGAAATTGAGAAAAATCAATGAGAATGACGCATTGATGAATAGAAGTGAATATGAGATGAAGCAGCGCTTAGCTCGTTAAAATTAAATTTGGATCAGGATTTGGAGAAAGTTCCGGCCGTTTTTTCTGATTATGTAGATAAACTTTCAGCATATTCTGTGACTCTGGTGTATTCGGACGGATCAGAAAAGTTGTTGGATGGAGAAGATTCGAATTACAGTCTGACGGTTAGCTATGAAGATTCGAAGGATGAGGAGCAAAACATTCACAAAATCTGTCATGCTGTTGTGAAGGAAGTCTCAACAGGAAAAGAATTTGAAGATACGCAGGAGATCATTCTGGGAAGGGCTGCACCAGATGAGATCAGTACAGAGGCGATGACAACCCTGATTCTGCAGGGTAAAAAGAAATGGCTCATCGTTCAGTCAACTCCGAGTGTCAGCGGCAGTTATGCACTGAACAGTGACAGGACAATAAATAATATATGGTATAAATCGGAGAACGGAGAGATCATTTGCACGGAGGATATTCTGAAACTTCAGAAGGATACGACCTATCAGTTTCTGATTACACTGAAATAAGAAAACAGCAAAAAAGAACAGGGAAGATGAAATTTCATCTTCCCTGTTCCTTTTTGCTATTTAAAACTTTTTAATTTTTACCGTCCGGGATTTCTTCCAGAGTATTTTTTTGTATGCCTTGTATTTCTTTCGTGGAACGCATACGGTCATCTTGCTGGTGGACTGGTCGATCTTGGAGGAAACCTTCTTAAGCTTTAAGCTTTTGATCGTGATCGTGCATCCCTTTTTGACTCCGCGGAAAGCTCCGGAGTTTATCTGTGTCAGGCCGGTTCCGATGGTAACCTTTTTGAGCTTCTTGCACTTGTAGAAAGCATTCTTGCCGATCACGGAGACGTTGTTTCCGATGGAAACAGTGGTGAGCCGCGATTTGTTTTTGAAGGCATTAGCCCAGACTGAGGTGACGCGATAGGTGATTCCTTTGTAACGGATTATTGAAGGAATGCTGGCCCTGGTGATCCTTTTGTTTGTTGTTCCATAGCAGGTAACTGCCTGTTTTCCGACAACCCGGTAAATCAGCCTTGCAGATGAAACATAGGTGAAATTCCACTGGGCATAAAGTGTGAGATTCTGGTTTAATTGTATTTTCTGCCCCGGACTGTAGCTCTTTCCCCGTCCATCGGAGCGGGTATTCCATCCGGCAAAAAATCTGGTTTTACAATATGGTGCATTTCCAACTGTAATAGTCTGTTTTTCCTGTGCGGAAGATGCAGAAGGCATATTTCCGACCCCAAGACTGCTGTTTTTATTGTAATTAATCCGATGACTTACAGGAGTCGGTGTTGGTGTCATGGTAGGAGTCGGTTCCGGTGTATCCGGTGTGTCATCTGGAATTTCAATTTCCGGAGTTATTTCTGGACTAACTGCCGGTGTCACTGCCGGAGAAACAATCGGTGTTTCATCCGGGTCAGGATCAGGAGTTACGACTGTCGAAGTACTCAGGGTTCTGGTATGTGCCTTAATGGAGAAACAATACTCGGATTTGGCTGCATCTGTCCATCTTTTTCCATCTGCGGAATAAAAACTTTGATTTGCATCAATACCGGCAACTGTTGTAAACCAGGAACTGCTGCTGCTTGTTTTTTCCAGATAATATCTCTGAGAACCGTTCGGAATTTGAAGAACAACAGAGTAGAGAGTTCCCGGTGGAATCTTCACCGGCTTCTCAAGCCGAATGGTCTGGATTCCGGCAAAGGCCTGCGTATATTCCATTGGTGTGGCATAAGCAGGAGTGCCGCTTGTCGGATCAGAAGGATTCGTCAGATCGGTATAAATCTGAATCTGAAAATCAGTATTATCCTGTGGAACTGCAGTAACGATCTCACCGAGCTCTTCATCTTTTCCTTTTCCGGCGGTTGCCTTAAAAATATTGGAAGCATAGTATCCATTGGAAATACCTGGAAAGACAACGGTTCCTGCGGAAGCACCATCATAAAAATAATTATTATTATATTCTTCTGAAGTTGATGCAGTATTGCAGACCAGGTTGGAAAAGGTTGCATTGTCATAGGCCATATAGAAATAGCCTTTGTCACCGAAGCCTGTGCCATAGCTGTTTTTGACAATCCATGCACCGTTTCTGCTCGGCTTGGGACCATCTATAAAGTTTTCTTTCTTATAGTTGTCATCCCATCCCACAATTGTCACAGCATGATTGACCATCTGTTTACCATTAGAGGAAAGTTTAGGAACAGCCTGGTAATAGGCTGCGGTATTGACAGTATAATTCTGAAGATTCCAGTACATCATCGCCGATACAGATTTATATTCGCTTAAAAGCAGTTTTACACGGTCTTCATCGTATTCCGAAAAGACAGCATCCTCCATATATGCAGCACTGTCGTATGCAAGATCTTCCGGCCAGGTTTTGGTTGTGGAAGAGAAAGGTACCTTTTCTTCGGTGGTCATACCGGACCAGGTGCTTAAGAAGAAGGAAGCCACCTGACCATTTCCGGTTCCGTGATAATCAGCATTGGTTCTTGTGATCTTGTCGTTGGGAGTATTAACAAGAGGATCATTTACGCGATTGGCCCAGAAATAAGCAAGATGCTCTTCTGAGAGATCATAATATCCGAGTCCTCTTGAAAGAAGAGAGGTCTCAATATTTGAGGTAAGACTGAAATCCCAGCAGAGGCTGGTCGAACTCTGATTTTTTACGGGTGTGACAAGCCCTTCTTTTGCCGAGTTGTATTCTTCTGGATAAAGTGCATAGGGTACAATATCCAGATCACTGGTGACTTCATCCGTTACAGGCATATCGGTAAGTTCCGGGATCATGGCGAGCTGGGCTTCACGTTCTTCATCTGTCATTGGACGCCCGAGAACATAATCCAGTTCGCTGTCAATGTCAGTAGCTGTCCCGTCTGAGAAAACTTCCTGGCTGTCATCACTGCTAAAATCGTCAGATTCATTTTCTTTATCAGAATTGACTGCCGCAATAGAGGAACCTTCCTCGTCTGTAGATACATCGGAATCTGTTGCATCAATGGACAGATTCGTATCCTCTGAAGCCACTGTGTCATCTGAAGCAGCCATATCAGCTGCTGAATCAGAATCAACTGTCAGATCAGAACCATCGTCTTCGGCTGATAATTCAACATTGCTGTACTCGCCGGCATAAACGGGAATTCCTCCGAAAAGGAGCGAGCCAGTAAGAAGCAGTGCAAGGACTCGTCTGTTTTTAGGTGATTTATGGTAATGCATAATAACCTCCGATTTTAAAAACGTTTATAGCAGCACTTGAAAACAGATTTTTTTTATCATAACACATATGAGAATAAAAGCAACCGGATGAAAACAGAAAGTTGACATAAAAATACCCTGAAGATTCGAAAATCTCCAGGGTAACTTAGGAAAAAAGATGGCCGATGATTATTTGTTGATAACAACACCTTTCTGCAGCATAACATTTGCATACAGAGCTTTTTCACTTGTAGAAATGATGCAGTAAGCTGTTTTGGCTTCATCATAGAATGCAAAACGTTCGATGTTTCCTACTACAGCATCTCCTCTGTCATCATATTTACGGATGATCTCTTTGTAGGTATCCCAGATTGGGGTTTCTACATCGTCACCAGGCATTACTTCCATCAGGTTAACCGGATGTTCTACATAAGTATCCAGTGGGAAAACTTTCAGGATCGCTTCCAGAATTTCCGGAACACCATGTCCGTCACAGCGGATGGTAATCGCATTTTTACCCATAGATTCAACCGGGAAGTTACCGTCTGCGATAACAAGACGATCGCTGTGTCCCATTTCACATAATACCTTTAATAATTCAGGTGATAAGATTTCAGGAATTCCTTTTAACATATCTTTATGCCTCCGTTCAAATTTTTACTGAATTATGGCATATCTCGCACAGAGACAGCCTCTATATAAAGAATGTACCTGCATTTATGATACTTTGCAAGAGAATATTTTCCGATAAAAGATGAATATTTTACACTGTTTTGAAGAAAGTGAAAAGTGAATATTTTATGGTTGACAGAAGCAGAGAACAGAGGTATGATTGGCTCAAACGGAAACGTTTCGGTTTTGCAAATGTTATCCGGCATTACAGAAACAGTAAGAACAAAAATCATACATATATTATGAGGAGGAAAATCATTATGCCACTTGTTACATCAAAAGAAATGCTGTCCAAAGCTCAGAAAGGCGGTTATGCAGTAGGTGCATTTAACGCAGAGAACATGGAGATGGTCAAAGCAATCATTCAGGCAGCAGAAGAACTCAAAGCACCAGTTATGATTCAGACTACACCATCTACAGTTAAATACGGTACCGTAGATACCTATGCGGCAATCGTTGCAGCAGAAGCAAAGAAAGCATCTGTTCCGGTATGCCTTCATCTGGATCATGGCAGCAGCTTTGAGCTTGCTATGCAGGCAATACATGCAGGATATACTTCTGTTATGATCGATGGATCCAAACTGGATTTTGAAGCAAACATCGCAGAGACCAAACGTGTGGCAGATGTAGCAAAAGCACTTGATATTCCATGTGAAGCAGAACTTGGTAAGGTCGGCGGCAAAGAAGATGATCTGGAAGCAGAGGCAGACACCAACACAGATCCACAGGAAGCAAAAGAATTCGTAGAGCGTACAGGAGTTACATCTCTTGCAGTTGCAATCGGAACTGCACATGGTTTCTATGTGGGAACACCGGTTCTCGACAAAGAACGTCTCAGTGAGATTCGTGAAGTCGTAGACATTCCGCTGGTTCTCCATGGCGCATCCGGACTCAGCGATGAAGATGTTATGGATTGTGTAAAACGTGGTATCTGCAAAGTAAACTTTGCTACAGAACTTCGTGCAGCATATTCTAAGGCAGTGAAAGAACTTCTTGCAGAAAAACCGGATACCATTGATCCGAAAGCATATGGCAAGACAGCTATTGCAGCGGTGAAGGAACTGGTTATGGCAAGAATGAAAGTCTGCGGATGTGACGGAAAAGCAGAATAAAAACAAAAGTACGAGAACCATGATTCAGCACACGGAAATATCATTGGAAAAGAAGGCAGTGAGATATAATGGCGGCAACAATGAAAGACATCGCCAGACGGACTGGTCTTGGTCTGGCTACGATTTCTTCTTATTTTAATGGCGGTAATGTCCGAGAGAAAAACAGAATAAAGATTGAAGAAGCCATTGAGGAACTCCATTATGAAGTCAATGAAGTTGCCAGAGGGCTGAAGACGAATGCGACCAAAACAATAGGTGTAGTGATTCCGGAGCTGAATAATACATTCTGCGCTGAAATCATAACGGGTATGGAAGATATCCTTCGAAGTCATGGCTATGCCACGATCGTCTGTGACTGTCGAACCGATAAGAAACTGGAACGGGAGGCAATAGAGTTCCTGATCCGCAGGCGGGTTGACGGGGTTATTAATATGCCGGTCGATGAAGAAGGAAATCATCTGAAGAAATTTCAGAGGACAGGAAAACCAATCGTTCTGATTGACCGTAAGATACAGGGAATTTCCTGTGACAGTGTGCTGGTGGACAATAAAAAAGCTGCGGAGGATGCAGTACGACAGTTTATAGAAAGAGGTCATCGCTATATCGGTATCATCGGTGGACCGAAGGGGATTTTTACTGCACAGGAACGTATGGCCGGATATTACAGAGCATTGGAAAAGGCCGGAATTCCGGTCAGAGAATCCCTGATCTGTCATGGAGATTATACGATTCAGGGCGGTGTACAGAGTCTGGAGGAACTGGTGCAGAAAAATCCGGATATGACAGCGGTGTTTGTGACCAACTACGAAATGACAATGGGGGCCATGATCGGAGTAAATGAACTTGGAATACAGATACCGGAACAGCTTTCTGTGATTGGTTTTGACAATCTGCAGTTTGCGAGAGCATGTAACCCGAAGCTGACGATCGTATCACAGCCAACGGATGGAATTGCCAGAGAAGTGGCAAGAATCATGCTGGAACATCTGGAAAATGGCAAAAAAGAATCAGAAGAGTTTTTTACAGAAAAACTGCAGACAGAAATCATAGAAGGCAAGTCTGTAAATACTTTAAAATGATACAGAGAGAACAGATCGGAGTGTCAGCTGAAGAGAAGAAAATCCGGATATTTCGGAAAATGGGAGCAGCAAAATGAAAAAATCATATTTACTTGGAATTGACATCGGAACAAGTGCCTGTAAGGTTGCTGTATTTGACAGAGAAGGCAGAGTCCTTGCAGCTGCAAATGGTGCTTATCCGGTATATTATCCGCATGAGGGATGGGCGGAGCAGAATCCTGAAGAATGGTGGAGCGCAGTCTGCCAGGCAACAGAGGAAACGATACAGAAAGCCGGAATCGCACCAGAAGAAATCGCCGGAGTGGGAATTGACGGACAGAGCTGGTCGGCAATCGCAATAGATCAGGAAGGAAAAGTCCTTACCAATACTCCGATCTGGATGGACACCAGAGCACAGTCTATTTGTGACAGACTGAATCAGGAGATTGGAGCTGATGAGATTTTTAAGATATCAGGAAATTCCCTTCAGCCATCTTATTCTACAGCAAAGATCATCTGGTACAGGGAAAATCAGCCGGAGGTTTATAAAAAAATATACAAGATCCTTCAGTCGAACAGCTACATTGCATTTAAACTGACAGATGCGATCACGCAGGATGTTTCTCAGGGATATGGACTGCATTGCTTTGATATGAAAAAAGGATGCTGGGATGAAGAGATGTGTGAACAGCTTGGAATTCCGATGGGATTCCTTCCGGAAATATGTGACTGTGATCATGTGGTAGGCACTGTCACCGCGAAGGCAGCAGCAGAGTGTGGACTTGCCGAGGGAACACCGGTTGTTGCCGGTGGACTTGATGCTGCATGCGGAACGCTTGGAGCTGGTGTGATCCATACAGGAGAAACACAGGAACAGGGAGGACAGGCCGGGGGAATGAGCATTTGTACAGATGAGTACAAAGCTGATCCAAGGTTGATCCTCAGTTATCATGTTGTTCCGGGCAAGTGGCTCCTTCAGGGAGGAACTACCGGAGGCGGTGGAGTCATGCGCTGGTTTGAACATGAATTTGCAGACTATGAGCGTATGATGAAAGAAGAGACAGGAGCTTCATCACTGGATCAGCTTAATGAAATCGCAGAAAAAGTAGCCCCGGGATGTGATGGAATGGTATTTCTTCCATATATGTCCGGAGAGCGCTCACCAATCTGGAATCCGTATGCAAAAGGTGTTTTCTACGGCCTGGATTTTGCCAAGACCAAGGGACATATGGTGCGTGCCTGCATGGAAGGAGTGGCTCTTTCCCTGAGACATAACCTGGAAGTTGCAGAGGAAGCCGGAGCGGACGCAGAAGTTCTGAGAGCCATGGGTGGATCTGCGAATTCTTTACTCTGGACACAGATTAAATCCGATATCACAGGTAAACCGATCGTTGTTCCGGCATCTGATACGGCTACGACACTTGGAGCAGCAATCCTTGCAGGCGTAGGAGTTGGATTCTATAAGGATTATGATGAGGCAGTTTCACTTACTGTCAAAGAAACCCGCCGTCATGAACCGAGTCCGGAGAACAAAGCAGTTTATGATAAGACTTATCAGACTTATCTTGAACTCTATAAGTCCCTGGCCCATATGATGACCGCGAAATAAAAACATGTTATTAAAGGAGAGGTATATATTATGAAAGCAGCAGTAGTAGTTGCAAATGAAGATGTACAGTATCAGGAAGTCGAAGAACCAAAAGTAACCAAAGGAACTGTAAAAATCAAAGTCAGATACTCTGGTATCTGTGGTTCTGACATTCCTCGTGTTCTCAATCACGGAGTTCATTTTTATCCAATTGTTCTGGGACATGAATTTTCCGGTGATGTGGTAGAAGTTGGCGAAGGCGTAACCAAAGTCAAAGTTGGGGATCGTGTATCCGGTGCTCCACTTCTTCCGTGCATGAAATGTGACGATTGTCAGAAGGGTAACTTCTCTCTTTGCAAACATTACAGCTTTATTGGTTCCAGACAGCAGGGAAGCAACGCTGACTATGTAGTAGTTCCGGAGCAGAATGCAGTACCCTTTGACAAGACAGTTCCATATGAACAAGGCGCTATGTTTGAACCTGCAACAGTAGCAATCCACGGTGTATTCCAGAATGATTATCATGGTGGCGAATATGTTGCAATCCTTGGTGGTGGTACAGTCGGAATGTTCACTATGCAGTGGACAAAGATCTTCGGTTCCAAAAAAGTTGTTGTATTCGATATCAGTGATGAACGTCTTGCACTTGCAAAACGTCTTGGTGCAGATGAAGTCATCAATACAAAAGAAGAAGGATATATGGAAAAAGCCATGGATATCACAGGCGGAAAAGGATATGGTTTCGTATTTGAGACAGCCGGACAGGTTCCGACCATGCATATGGCATTTGAACTGGCTGCAAACAAAGCTCATGTATGCTTTATCGGAACACCGCATGAGAATCTGACCTTTACACCAAAACAGTGGGAAAATATGAACCGTAAAGAGTTCAAACTGACAGGTTCATGGATGTCTTACAGTGCACCATTCCCGGGACGTGAATGGGATCTGACCGCACATTACTTTGCAACCGGTCAGCTGAAATTTGATCCGGGCTTCATTTATAAGAAAATCCCGATGAGCCAGGCACAGGAAGCATTCCAGTTATTTAAGACACCAGGACTTGTAAAAGGTAAGATCCTGTTATCAAACGAGGAAGAATAAAATGATACTGACTGTAACATTAAATGCTGCAATCGATAAACGATATGTAGTCGATGATTTTAAAGTAGGCGAAGTAAACCGTGTCCGGGAATGTTCTTACGTTCCCGGAGGCAAAGGTCTCAATGTATCCAAGCCGGCATCTATTTATGGTGCAGAAGTCGTAGCAACCGGATTTGTGGGTGGCCACGCAGGAAACTATATTGAAGATGCTCTGAAACCGTTTGGAATCAAAGGTGAGTTTTATCATGTAGATGCGGAAAGCAGATCCTGCATCAATATCTGGGATGAAGTGAATCATGTACAGACAGAATTTCTGGAACCGGGATTTACGTTGACTGAAGAAGATTTCCGGGGATTTGAAAAAAAATTTACAGAGCTGGTTAAGGATGCAGATGTTGTTTCCATGTCCGGAAGTGTACCGAAGGGGCTTGATGGAACTGCATATCAGAGACTGGTCAAAATCGTAAAAGAAGCTGGCAAACCGGTGATCCTTGATACCAGTGGCAAACTTCTTGAAATGGGCATCGAAGCATGTCCGACACTGATTAAACCAAATATTGATGAGATCCGTATGCTGACAGGCAAACACTGTGATGACATTCAGGATATCATTGATGCAGCTAAGACAATCCATGCAAACGGAGTGGAGATCGTAGCAGTTTCCCTTGGTGCAGATGGTTCTCTGGCTGTTGGTGAAGAAGGCATCTTCCGTGCAATCGTTCCGAAAATTGATGCCGTAAATACAGTGGGATGCGGTGATTCCATGATCGCAGGTTTTGCACTTGGATTAAGCGAGGGCCTTTCTCTGGAAGAAACTTTAAGAAGAGCAAGTGCAATCTCAGCCGCTGCGGCAATGCGTGAAGAAACGGGATTTTTTGTAATGGAAGATATGGAAAAACTGCTTCCACAGATTGTTATACAAAAACTATATAATACAATTTAGGAGGAAACAAAAATGGCAGAATTTATTGATCCGGCAATCGTGCCGAAGGTAACACTTCCGTCAGGAGAAGAAGTTCCATGTATGGGTATGGGAACCTTTGGTTCTGACAGAGTAAGCGCTGAAGATGTTTCCGCAGCAGTTGCAGGTGCAATCCGCAGCGGATATCGTATGTTTGACTGTGCAGCATGCTACGGAAATGAACATCAGATAGGTGAGGTTTTCAAAACAGCTTTTGATGAAGGTGTTGTAGAAAGAAAAGATCTTTTTATCATGACAAAAGTATGGAATGACATGCACAGAAAGGTTGAAGAAGCCTGCACAAAGAGTATTCAGGATCTTCAGTGCGATTATGTAGATCTGTATTTCATTCACTGGCCATTCCCGAACTATCATGCACCATTCTGTGATGTAGATTCCAGAAATCCAGATTCCAGACCATTCAGCGTAGAAGAATTCATGGATACATATCGTCAGTGTGAAGAACTGGTAGAAAAAGGAAAAATCCGTTATATTGGTATTTCCAATATGACCATCCCGAAACTGGAAGCGGTTCTTCCTTTAATGAAAATCAAACCGGCAGCCTGTGAACTGGAACTTCATCCATGCTTCCAGCAGCAGGAACAGTATGATTATCTTGTTGCTCATAATATCCAGCCGGTAGGCTATATGCCACTTGGTTCACCGAGAAGACCGGAAAGAGATATCTGTCCGGAAGATGTTGCGGATATGCAGACACCGGAAATGCAGGAAATTGCCAAAGCACACGGTGTTCATCCTGCACTGATCGCTCTGAAATGGGCTCATCAGAGAGGTGAGATTTCTATTCCATTCTCTGTACATAATTATGTAAGTAATCTGAAGTGTGTGACAGAAGATCCGTTGACAGAAGAAGAAATGGCCAAGATTGGAACACTGGAAAGAGGAAACCGTCTGGTTAAAGGCCAGGTATTCCTGTGGGAAGGTGCAAAGGATTGGCATGATCTGTGGGATGAAGAGGGATTTATTGTTAAGTAAGGGAACTGTCCTTAGACCCGTCAATCATTTTGACAATTGAAAAACTTTGCGAGGGGAGGGCGCTCGCAGTTGCGAAGGCCGCTCTCCCCTTACTCTGCCTTCACGATCTGTTGCCGGTACGCGATCGGTGGAACTCCGACCAGCTTCTTAAATACCGTGATAAAATAATTATAATCACTGAAACCACACTTATAGGCAATCTCAGCAAGTGACAGATCCGTCTGCTCCGCCAGAAGCTGTCTTGCCCGGTCAATCCGCAGTTTCCGGATATATTCCGCGATGCCCATTCCATAATTCTGCCGGGCGATTTCATAAATCTTCGTTTTTCCAATGTGAAAATGCTGTGCAATCGACACCGCGTCGATTCTTTCAGTGTAGTGTGACTGAATATATTCATCAATCTGTACTGGAAGTTCCTGCTGATGCATCGAAACCATACGGTCCATACAAAGATAAGATGCGACCGCTTTCATAATATGCGAAGCGGAATCAATATATTCTTCCGAAAGGTTTGGAAGCTTCCGGCAGCATTTCTCAAGCTCATCAAAAGAAATTCCATAATCTGCACATCTCTCACGGATCACTTTCCAACCCTCGTCATAACTTGTATACGAAAAAACATGTCCGAACAGAAGATAACCGATCACAATGTTTCCCATACGGATCGGGATGATACTCTCTGTAAGCCCGGCATGACAGTGATAAGTATAAGAAGAAGTACGACGCGAAGCAATATCACAGGCATGGCGGTCACACAGATGACATTTCATGGCACAGCCGGGTGTCTGGCGGATCAGCTTACAGAAATCTGCGATCTCATCCGGATAAGAAGTCAGTTCACGAAAAGAGTCATCAAAAACAGTGATGCGGATTTTTGTGAGCTGATAAAAGTCTTTTAACAAAGAATGCAATTTGGCAATATCAAAGCTGGATATCATTTTCAGAAAATCCTTTCTATGTTCATATCTAATTCGAAATCATATGGAAATCATATCATAAATGCGAACAAAATCAAAGTAAGTAGAACAAAAGTCTATATAAAATAAAAATAAAATCCACTAAAATAAACACATAAAATGAAAAAAACACTCAAGAAGAAACAAGGAGGATATAGATATGAGTAAAAAAATGACATTTGCATTGGCATTTTGTAACAGAGGATTTATGCCAGGCGAACTGATCTACGGAGCAAGAGAGGATATGATCAAAGCTGTAACGGACGCAGGATATGATTACATCGCAATGGATGCAGACCTGACAAGATACGGCGGAATTGAGACAAGAGATGAAGGTCTTCTTTATGCAAAATGGCTCAAAGAACACGAAGGTCAGTATGATGGTGTTATCTTCTCCATGCCAATCTTTGCAGATGAGAATGGTGCGATCACAGCACTTCAGGATGCAGGCGTTCCGATCCTGATGCAGGCATATCCGGATGAAATCGGCAAGATGGATTTTGCACACAGACGTGATGCATTTTGTGGTAAATTCTCTGTAACAGATGTATTTACTCAGTATCAGGTTCCTTTTACAGTATTAAAACCGCACGTTGTACATCCACTCTCTGAGAAATTCCAGGAGAATTTAAGAGATTTTGCTGCTATCTGCCGAGTTGTTAACGGTATGAAACGCTTCACGATCGGATGTATCGGAGCAAGAACTACAGCATTCAAGACTACACGTTTTGATGAGATCGGATTACAGAAAAACGGAATCACAGTAGAAGCATTTGACCTTTCTGAGGTATTCTATAAAGTAAACGCAAAAGAAGATAACGATCCGGCCGTACTGGCAAAGAAGGAAAGCCTGGAAAATTACACAGATTTCTCAAATGTTCCGGAAGACAAGAAGATTATGCTTTCCAAGATCTCCGTTGTTATTGATGAATATGTTGAAGAGTACCATCTGGATGCACTTGCAATCCGTTGCTGGAATGAAATGGAAACAATCCTTCGCGTATGTCCATGCGTACTCCTTTCTGAACTGAATGACCGTGGAATCGCAACATCCTGCGAGATCGATCTGACATCTGCAATCTCCATGCGTGCAATGCAGCTGGCAAGCGAACAGCCGACAGCAGTACTTGACTGGAACAACAACTACGGCGATGCAGAAGATAAACTGATTCTTTTCCACTGTGGATCCTGTGCACAGAGTCTGATGACAAAGAAAGGAACCGTTACATCCCACAAGATGTTTGACAAAGGTGATCCGGGAAGTGGCTGGGGAACCAACGAAGGAAGAATTCGTCCATTCAAGACAACAATTTCTAACTGCCTGACAGTAGACGGTAAGATCAAAATCTATGCATCTGAAGCAGAATTTACCGATGATCCGATCGAGGATGCATACTTTGGATGCGCCGGTGTATGCCAGATCCCGAATATGGAAGACAAGATGATCCGTCTGGCAAGAGGTGGATTTAAACATCATACATGTGTAGGTGTCGGACATATGAAAGACATCTTAAAAGAAGCATTTACTACATATCTGGGATATGAATGGGTAGATATTGACTAGGAGTGAATGATATGAAAATTGCAGGATTGGATATAGGAACGACCGGTTGTAAATGTACGGTGTTTGATGAACAGGGCAGGTATCTGAATAAAGCATACAAAGATTATCCGGTCCGCAGAAGTGTCAGCGGACATGAAGTAGATGTATCTACGATCATGGATGGGGTTTATGCAGTAGTCGCAGAAATGGCAAAAGAATATCCGGACATTGCCGGAATCGGTGTGACCAGTTTCGGAGAAACTTTTGTTATGACAGATGAAAATGGTAAACCACTTCATACAGCCATGCTTTATACAGACCCACGTGGAGAAGAAGAATGTAAAGCCTTGACAGAAAAGTTCGGTGCGCGTGAACTTGCCGGAATCACCGGTCTGCGAGCACATCAGATGTACAGTATTCCTAAAATGATGTGGATCAAAAAAAACAGGCCTGAGATTTACGATGCAGCTGCATACATATTCCTGATGGAAGATTATGTAGTATATCATCTTACTGGAAAACGCCAGATTGATTATTCTCTGGCTACCAGGACTATGGCATTTGATATTAAGAAACTTGACTGGAGTAAGGAAATTTTTGAAGTAGCCGGCATTGATGTGAATAAAATGTCAAAGACGGTACCGACAGGTACAGATGCCGGAGCAATCACGGCAGAGGCTGCAGAGAAAACCGGTCTTGCACCGTCCACACATATTGTATTGATCAGTCATGATCAGGTATCTGCGGCAATCGGAGCCGGTGCATTTGATTCTTCTGTTGCAGTGGATGGCGCAGGGACTGTTGAATGCGTAACACCAATTTATGATTCCATTCCGGATATAGATGCAATGTACGATGGATATTTTTCCATTGTACCATATGTGATCCCCGGAAAATATGTTGCTTATGCTTTTTCCTATACCGGCGGGGCACTGATCCAGTGGTGTGTGGATAATCTTGCAAAAGATGAAAAAAGAGCAGCAACAGACAAAGATATGTCAGTGAATGAATATCTCGAAAAGAAATACGCAGAAGAGCGTGGTGAGGAAAATCCGAGTAATCTGCTGATCCTTCCTCATTTTGCCGGAGCGGCAACACCTTATATGGACACAGGATCCAAAGGAGCAATCCTCGGACTGACGACTGATACTACCGCGGCTGATATTTATCGTGGCTGTATGGAAGGTGTTGTATATGAGATGCTGGTTAACACAAGCGCATTAAATAAATCCGGATGCACTTTCAAAAAGCTCAATGCAACCGGTGGCGGTGCAAGGTCAGGAGAATGGATGCAGATGAAAGCAGATATGCTGAATGTACCGATTACAGCACTCAAAACAGTTGATGCAGGTACAGTTGGCAGTGCTATGCTGACAGGTATTGCCACAGGAGTCTTCAAAGACTTGAATGATGCGGCTGAACATATGGTAGAAGAAACCGTGGAATACCTTCCAAGAAAGGAAATGCATGAAAAATACATGCATATCTTTGAAAGATATGCGAAAGTATATCAGGCAGTAAGACCGCTCGTGTAAACGGGCGGCTTCTGTGATGATAAAGTGTTATCTGGAAAGGAGATTACAATGAATCCTTATATTGGACATGAAACACAGATCAGTGGAGTTGAGGAACATCGCCTGGTTGGAGGCAAGGGAGACGGGATGCGCCTTTATGAGGCAACGAACGGAAAAGGCCTTGAGCTGACACTTTCCCCGGACAGAAATGGTGATATTACAAGACTTCGTTATAAAGGCATTAACATGAGTTATTTTTCCCCATGTGGTTATGTAGCTCCTGCATATTATGATAAAACAGGTTCAAACTGGCTGCAGTCATTTACAGCAGGTTTTTTAACTACCTGTGGTCTTCAGGCTGTTGGAACACCATGTACAGATGATGGAGAAGAACTTCCACTTCATGGTTCTATTGCAAATCAGCCATGTGCACACAGTTACTGGGACGAGAATGAAAAAGAAATCCGCATTCATTCAGTGACAAAAGACGAAGTGATCTTTGGAAGAAAATTGGTTCTGGCAAGAACTGTAAAAATTTCCAAAGAAGAAAATACATTTTCCATTCAGGATAAGATCGAAAATACAGGAAGCAAAACGGAACCGATGGAGATTCTGTATCATATGAATATGGGATATCCGCTCCTTGATGAAGAAAGTGAAATTAAGATTCCTTCCGTAGAAGTAAAAGCAAGAGATGCTCATGCGGAAGAAGATATTGCAAACTGGATGCATATGGAAAAACCACAGGGCAATTATCAGGAAAGATGTTATTATCATAAATTTGAAGGATCCGATGGAAAAGCAAGTATTTATCAGCCTAAATTAAATGTTGGACTGGAAATCAGCTTTGACGCTTCCAAACTGGATGGATTTGTAGAATGGAAGATGATGGGGGTACGTGATTATGTTCTTGGTCTGGAATGTGGAAACTGCTATCCGGATGGAAGAGATGTCATGAGAAAGACTGGTATGCTGAAATTCCTGAACTCGGGTGAATCTGTTGAATATCAGGTAAATATAAAATTATTTGAAAAATAAAAACAAAAGGCAGGAAAGCTGAAGTGAAATACCAGGAAATAAAATATGTCACAAAACCATTATCGAAGATCATTTTTGGCTGCGCAATACCGGTGATGATTCAGGGAGAAGATGCAGATGAACTGCTGGATGAGGTTTATGCGCAGGGAATTACGACTTTTGATACAGCTGAAAATTATGGATTGAGTGAGGCCTCTCTGGGACATTGGCTCAAAAACCGTGGAAACCGGGAAAAAGTCGTGATTATTTCCAAAGGATGCCATCCATATGATGGAAGAGACCGTGTGACTCCGGAAAATCTGAAACATGATATTGAACAGTCTTTTGAACGATTGGGCACAGATTATATAGATATTTATCTGATGCACAGAGATGACCTGAAGGTTGAGCCAGGGCCGATGGTTGAAATCCTGAATGAATATCATAAAGCAGGCAGAATCGGTGCGTTTGGCGGTTCCAACTGGACGCATCAGAGAATTGCAGAAGCAAATCAATATGCCGGGGAGCACGGACTAATTCCTTTTACAGTTTCAAGCCCGAACTTCGGACTCTGTGATCAGATCGGAGATCCGTGGGGCGGCGGCCCGGGATGTGTGACGATTTCCGGTCCGTCGAATGCGGAAGCGCGGGCATGGTATCGTGATAATCAGATTCCGGTTCTTGCATATTCCAGTCTGGGAAGAGGGATGTTTGCCGGAATCGTCAAAAGCGATGACATAGAAGGGGCGAAGAAAATCCTGGATCCGAATGCAGTGAAAGGATACTGTTATCTTGAGAATTTTGAACGCCTTGCAAGAGCAGAACAGTTGGCAAAAGAAAAGGACTGCACAGTACCGCAGATTGCACTTGCATGGATCCTGAATCAGGATTTTGAGGTCTTTCCGCTTGTCAGTGCCAAAAAGGCGAGCAGGATCGCAAGCAATGCGAAGGCTTTGGATATTGTACTTGCAAAAGAAGAAGTAGAATGGCTTGATTTGAGAAGAGATAGGAGATAATTATGGCAAAAATCGCAAGACTGGAAATTGAAATCGAAGAACTGACCGGCGAAGGCTCCGGTATATTAAAGAAAAATGCCTTGCTGTACGGCAAAGAGCTGGGAGAACACTGCAGAATGTATACAAAAGTTGTTATGCCAGAAGGTAGTGATCTTGCTTTTCATGTACATGAAGGAGAATCAGAAACCTATTATATTTTGACCGGAACCGGAATTTATAATGACAATGGTACGAAGTATCCGGTAAAAGCAGGAGATGTCGTCTTTTGTGATGATGGAGAAGGACATGGACTTCTGAATAATGGAAAAGAAGATCTCAAATTTATCGCACTTATTTTGAAAAAATAAGATGACAGGAACTCTTCACAATATTTTTATATTGTGTTATAATCTTAACATATTGTTGTAGTCCGAAGTGGACAGAAAGGAAGTTACAAAATGCTCGTAACGTTATCTGAGATCCTGCAACTTGCAGAGGCTAAGAAATGTGCTGTAGGATCTTTTAACACACCAAACCTTGAGAGTATTATGGCTGTTATTGGTGCAGCTGAAGAATTAAATGTACCGGTAATCATAATGCATGCGGAAGTACATGAGCCAATGATGCCAATCAGTGTGATTGGACCAATCATGATCGAAAGAGCCAAAGCTGCCAAAGTTCCGGTATGTGTTCACTTGGATCATGGCGAAACACTTGCATATCTTGACCAGGCATTAAATATTGGATTTACATCTGTTATGTTTGATGGCTCGGCTCTTCCATATGAAGAGAATGTAGCTAACACTAAGATCGCAGTCAAACTTGCGCATGCAAAAGGTGCATCCGTAGAAGCAGAGATTGGTACGCTTGGCAAACGAGAACTTGGATTGGGACATGACGACGGAATACCGACAGGCGATGAGCCGAAGAAAATCTATACAGATCCGAAACTGGCAGAAGCATTTGTTAATGAAACAGGTATTGATGCACTGGCTTGTTCATTTGGAACAGCACATGGTCTGTATCTGACCAAGCCGAAGCTTGATATGTCTGTACTTGAGAATGTTAAAGCGAGAGTAAATATTCCACTTGTTATGCATGGTGGTTCCGGTGTCAGTGAAGAAGACTACAGGAAAGTTATCGCCCGTGGCGTAAGAAAGATCAACTACTATACATATATGGCAAAAGCCGGCGGAACTGGTGTAGAGAGCAAACTTCCATTTAAAGAAATGCCAATTGTTCACCAGGGCAGGAAATATAAGATGCATTATTTACTTCAGGAAGAGGGAAAGGAAATTCCGGTTTACTATCATGACATCGTAGACTGGGGAATGAAAGCCATGAAGAAAAATGCTTATGAGGCTATGAAGATATTCTCAAATAAATAAGCATATGATCTAAGATGCTCCTTATTATGGTAGACAGTGGGAGAAAACTCTGTAACTATCATATGAGGGGTATCTTTCTGTCTGTAAACTGAATTACCAGAAGGAAAAAACGGAAAACGTTATTTTATCAGCAGGGGGAAAACAAACTGTATGTATCGCATTTTACTAGTAGATGATGAAATCCTTGTTCGAGATGCAATCAAAGAAAACATTGACTGGAAGGGCATGGACTGTGAACTGGTCGGAGATTGTGAAAACGGCAAAGAGGCAGCAGAATTTGTAAAAGAACATCCGGTGGATATTGTGTTGACAGATATATTGATGCCATACATGGACGGAATGGAACTGAGCAATTTTCTGCATGATAATTATCCGGAAATTGTAATTGTGATTTTTAGCGGATTCGGAGAATTTGAATATGCAAAAAAGGCAATTCAGTATGGAGTAAGTGAATATCTGTTGAAACCGGTGACAGCGATGGAACTTACCGGGGTAATTGAAAAAATGAAGAAAAAAGTGGAACAGCAGCGTCTTGAAAAAAGTAAAATGGATGCACTGGCCCAAAACTCGGAAGAGTATCGTAAAAATAAGCAGATAATCCGGTCAAAAAATATAGAAGCACTTGTAAACTGCACGACAGATGTGAATGCAAGTATTGAACGTCTTGCAGAAATGGGGATTGACATCTCCGCAGCAAGCTACCGCGTGGCAATCTTTGATATTGACCTCTATTCCGGCATGTACCAGCTGGATACAGAAAAACGTCAGGAAAGCGCACTGATGGCATTTGTTCTTTTCAACATCAGCGATGAGATCGTCACCAGAGAAGAAGCCGGTATTGCCTATCAGGAAGGCAATAACCGAGTCGGAATCCTTTTTCAGGAAAAATGGAGCCGTAATTTTACATCCAGAACAAAAGAAATCTGTCATGAGATTCAGGAAAAAACAAAAGAGGTTATGGGATTTGACGTATCCATGGGTATCGGTAAATGGGTAAAAAAACCAGAAGAACTGATCCAGTCACACGATATGGCTGCACAGACCCTTCAGTATCGTTATCTCCTTGGTGGAAACCTTCTTATTGATATGGAAGAACAGCACCCCGTTCAGGAAATCGCAATCGAAGATGATCTGGCAGAACTCAAAGAAGCCATGAAGACCGGACAGAAGGAGCAGGTTTACCAGATCCTCATAAAGATTGAAGATTCCATTCGTCAGGCACTTATGGAAAAAAGCCGTGCCTGCATGTATCTGCAGCAGGTCATCCGTACAATGGACAATGCATGCGAAGATGTATCTGCTGATATGGACAGGATCAGAGAAGACAGAGATGAACTGCTCCGCCAGATAACAGATCAGAAATTTTTTGAAGATGCCTGCAAAGTTGTACAGAAACATACGGACAGGATTTTTGAGATCCTTTCTGAACTGAATACATCCAGCAGCAAGAGGCAGGCCCGACTTGCGATTGACTACATACAGAAAAATTATATGGATCCGGATCTGAGTCTGAACAGTATCTGTTCTTATCTGAATATCAGCACCAGCTATTTCAGTACGATTTTTAAAGACGAGACAGGCGAGACATTTACCGAAGTCCTGATTCGGACCAGAATGGAAAAAGCAAAAGAACTGCTGGAAAATACAACCTTAAAGAACTATGAGATCGCAGAAAAAGTCGGATTTTCTGATCCACATTATTTCGGAATCTCATTTAAGAAAATGACCGGATGCACACCTACGGAATATGCAAAGGAGAAGCGCAGATGAAAAATAGAAATCTGTCGGCGAGATTTATTGGAAAATTCAGCAGTATCCAGAGCGTTATTTTTGCAACCGTTGCAGTCCTGATTCTGAGTGCGGTTGTGATCGTTACCGGTGTTTCCATGAAATTTACCAATACATCTATTTTTGAAAATTCATCGGAATATACGCATACGATCATCCAGCAGATGAATCAGAATATCGATTCTTATATCGATTATATGGAGAATATTGCGTATCTGATCTCGAGTAACGAGGATGTGCAGGATTACCTTTTTGATGAAAAAATCGATAACGAAGGAAGATACCGTATTTTAAATCAGTTCCAGACAATTCTGGACAGCCGGAGTGATATTCGAAATGTTGGTATCATCAGTAAGAATGGACGGATGCTGATTAATGATGGAAGTAAATCGGTAAATCAGGATCTGGATCTCAATACGCAGGAATGGTATGCTACTGCACTCGAAAAGCCTAATGGTCCGATCCTGACTTCTTCCCATGTACAGCACATCATTAGTGGAGAACGCCCATGGGTGATCACACTGAGCCGTGGAATCCGTGACCGGAGCGGTAGCGGTGAAAAAGAAGGTGTCTTTTTTATCGATCTGAACTACAGCGCGATCAGTGGACTCTGTGATCAGAGTACAGTTGGAACAAAGGGATATGCGTTTATTCTTGATGCAAAAGGAAATATTGTTTATCACCCACAGCAGCAACAGCTCTACAATGAACTGCAGACCGAAAATATCAGTCTGATCATGGATACGGATGAAGATACCGTACTGACCGGTACCGGAAACGACGGAAAACTGTATTCCATCTCACGTTCAGAAAAGACCGGGTGGACGGTTGTTGACTGTACGAATGTGAAGGAACTTTTGAGTAAAAGTCGGCAGGCACAGAGTGTCTATGTACTGACGGCAATCATACTGGTCATTGTGGCACTTCTTTTTTCAAGATTTATGGCAAGGAGTATTACTCTTCCGATACAGAAACTCCGTGATTCCATGAAAAAAGTACAGGAAGGTGATTTCAGCGTTTCTGATGTTGTGGTAGATTCAAAAAATGAAATCGGCAGTCTGACAAAGTCCTTTGATGTGATGACACACCGGATACATGAACTGATGGAGCAGAATGTCCACGAACAGGAAGAAAAACGTAAGAGCGAGTTGAAAGCATTACAGTCCCAGATCAATCCACATTTCCTTTATAATACGCTGGATTCGATCATCTGGATGGCAGAAGGAAAGAAAAATGAAGAAGTTGTTCTTATGACGGCATCTCTTGCAAGACTTCTCCGTCAGAGTATCAGCAATGAGGATGAAGTTGTTCCGATCGCGAATGAAGTAGAGTATGCGCGCGGCTATCTGACGATACAGAAAATGCGTTACAAGGACAAACTGGAATTCCAGATTGAGGTAGATTCTTCTATATTATATATCCCTCTGATAAAGCTTGTACTTCAGCCAATCATAGAGAATGCAATCTACCATGGACTTAAATATAAAGAAAGTAAGGGCCTTCTTATTGTAAAAGGATTTATGAAGGATGGAAATGCAGTCCTTCAGGTGATTGACGATGGAGTTGGAATGGATGAAGAAACTCTTGCTCATATTTATGATAAACATAAAGTGAATTATCATTCCAACGGAGTAGGTGTCTATAATGTACAGAAACGTTTAAAACTCTATTATGGAGAAGATTACGGAATTACGTATACCAGTGAATTGGGTAAAGGAACAACTGCAACGATCACAATTCCAGGCAGACAGGAGGGACAGATATGAAAAAGAAAAAATGGCTGAGTATCTTCCTGGTAGTCTGTCTGATCAGCGGAATCGGAGGTGGCATCTGGTATCGCCAGAAAAGAATTGATGAGCGCAGGCTTTCGCTTGTGTATATTCCAAAGGTCGTAGACAAGACAAATGATTTCTGGAAAGCACTGATCCTGGGAACCAGAATGGCAGCACAGGAGTACAATGCAACAATCGAGATCAAGGCGCCGACAGAAGAAAATGATGTGGAACGACAGAATGAACTACTGAAAGAGGCGATTGAAGAGGGACCGGATGCGATTCTGATCTCTCCATCCAGTTTTACAGAATCCAACAAAATATTGGATGAAGCAAAGGAAAAAGGAATTAGGATCAGTTTTATTGATTCCTATACGGAAGAACCGGTGCAGGATCTGACGGTTGCAACGGACAATCTGGAAGCAGGAGAGAAACTCGGTAAATTTGCGGCATCACTTCTCGGACCGGATGATCAGATTGCGATCGTGGCCCATGTGAAGGGTGTATCCACCGCAGTGGAGAGAGAAGAGGGATTTCGCAAAGGACTCGGAGATCTGGCAGATAATATTGTTGAGGTTGTATATTGTGATTCGCAGTATGAGAAATCACGTAAACTGACAAATGAACTTATGCAAAAATATCCGAATCTTAAGATGATCGCAGGAATGAACGAATATTCATCAGTAGGTGCTGCAAGGGCAGTTAAGGCAGCTGGAGCGAAAGACCGGATTCAGGTAGTTGGTGTCGACAGTTCACAGGAAGCTGTTCAGCTGATGGAAAATGGTGTATTTAAAGCGCTTGTTGTTCAGAAAGCTTTCAAGATGGGGTATATGGGTGTGAAGGAAACTGTACGTATGCTCAGAGGGAAAGATTATGAGAAAGATGTGAATTCCGGTTGTGAACTGGTTACACCTGACAATATGTACAATAGTGAGATCGAAAAACTGCTTTTTCCGTTTAATACGCTGAAGCTTTCATAAAGTAAATAATGAAATTATTATAAAAAAGGTTAAATATTTATGTACGAACCGTAAATATTTAACCTTTTTTTGGAAGATATTCCATTACATTTGTGCGGGTTTAACGGTATTATATAGAAAACGCAAGAGTTGTGTGTAAAACTTTTAAGGAGGGTGAAACATTGGAAAAGCTGAAACAAAATCCAATAGTCAAAAAGCTCGGACTGAACAGAATCTTACTTGTATGTATTCTGATAGTGATGTTCGCAGTTTTTAAGGTAGTGCTGGGAAATAAATTCCCTGTTGGAGACAGCATTAAGTCCACATTGAACTATGTATACTTCTTGGGCTTCCTGTCACTTGGTGTTACGTTCGTAATCGCAACCGGAGGAATCGATTTCTCCATCGGACCGGTTATGTTCTGTTGTGCACTGGTATCCGGTTACTGCATGACATCTTATGGTGTTCCATGTGCAGCAGCAATGGTTATCTGCATTCTGATCGGCCTTGCATTCGGTATCTTCAACGGATGGCTGGTATCTTATCTGTCAGTTCCGGCATTTATCGTATCCATGGCATCCATGAATATCGCAAAAGGTATCGCTTCTGTATTTACAAAAACACAGTCTGTAAGCTGGCCGCTGAGCAGTGATCCGAAAAACGGATGGTTCCGTAGCATCGTATCAGTTAACGGATTCCCGGTAGGTCTGGTAATCTTCCTCGGAATGGCAGTTGTATGTGGTATCGTTCTTTACAATACAAAACCAGGACGTTACATCCTTTGCCTTGGATCCAACAGCGAAGCAGTTAGACTTTCTGGTGTAGATACCAAGAAATGGAACATGCTTGCATATGTAATCTGTGGATTCCTTGTTGGAATCGCAGCACTGTTCTTTGTAGCAACATATACAACCGTTCAGCCAGGTTATGGCGATCAGTACAACAACGAAGCAATCGCTGGTTGTGTAATGGGTGGTACATCCATGGTTGGTGGACTTGCTTCCATCGGTGGTACTGTAATCGGTGTATTTATTATCTCTCTTCTGCAGCAGGGTATCATGGCATTTGGTCTTGGTAAAGGACAGCAGATGATCATCACAGGTATCATCGTAATCGTAGCTGTATATGCCGACGTTTCTGCAAGACGTAGAAAGAACTGATCGAAAGGGAGGATGAAACAATGGGTGACGTTATTTTAACAATGAAGGATATTGATAAGTCCTTTCCTGGAGTTCATGCCCTGGATCACGTTAACTTCGAAGTGAGACGCGGTGAAGTACATGCACTTATGGGAGAGAACGGTGCCGGTAAATCAACACTTATGAAAGTTCTTACCGGTATTTATCAGAAAGATTCCGGATCTATTACATACAAAGGCCAGGAAGTTGCTTTTCACAATACTCGTGAAGCACAGGACAATGGTATCGTAATCGTACATCAGGAATTAAACATGGTCGGTGACCTTACAGTTGCACAGAACATCTTTATCGGACGTGAGCCGAAAAAAGGTATCCGTGTAGATGATAAGAAGATGGTTGAAGATTCCAAGAAGTTATTCAAGGATCTGAACATTGAAATCGACCCAAGAGAAAAGATGAGCAACCTTACTGTTGGTAAACAGCAGATGTGTGAGATCGCAAAAGCTATTTCCCACAAAGCAGAAGTTATCATCTTCGATGAGCCGTCAGCAGCTCTTACAGAAAAAGAAATCGCTGACCTGTTTGTAATCATTCGTGATCTTCGTGAGAAGAATCTCGGTATCGTATATATCTCACATCGTATGGATGAGATCAAAGTTATCACAGACCGTGTAACAGTCATGCGAGATGGTGGATATGTAGGAACTCTGATCACAAAAGACAGTACAAAAGAAGACATCATTAACATGATGGTTGGTCGTGTTATTTATGAAGATCCGAAGGAACACAGCATGGTTGCACCAGATGCACCGGTTGTTCTTAAAGTAGAACATCTGAACGCTGGTAAGATGGTTCAGGACGTAAGCTTTGAACTTCGCAAAGGTGAAATTCTTGGTTTCTCGGGACTTATGGGTGCAGGACGTACAGAGACTGCAAGAGCACTTTTCGGAGCAGACCCGAAACAGAGTGGAAAGATTTCCATTATGGACAAGAGCGGACAGCTCAGAGAAGTTACAATCAACAGCCCGCAGGATGCTGTTAAATATGGTATCGGTTATCTGTCAGAGGACAGAAGAAGATATGGTGTTGTAGTTCAGAAATCTGTTAACGAAAACACAACACTGGCAACAATGGAAGAGTTCACAAATGGAATCTTCATCAATAAGGCAAAAGAAAAAGAAGTCAGCGAAAGATATGTTAAAGAACTGGCAACTAAGACACCAAGCGGTGATCAGCTGGTAGTTAACCTTTCCGGTGGTAACCAGCAGAAAGTTGTTATTGCTAAATGGCTTACCCGCGACAGTGACATTCTGATTTTCGACGAACCTACAAGAGGTATCGACGTTGGTGCCAAGAACGAAATTTACAAGTTAATGAGTAAACTGGCAGCAGAAGGAAAATCAATCATCATGATTTCTTCTGAAATGACAGAAATTCTCCGTTTGAGTGACCGTATCATCGTTATGTGCGAAGGTAAAGTAACTGGAAATATTGATATTTCCGAAGCTACACAGGAACGCATCATGGATAAGGCCACAAGAAATATCGATTAAGGAGGATAGTCATGACTAAGAAGAAAAAAAGTATTATAAGTGATCAGAGATTTATTGTATTACTGGTTATCATCGCTCTGACAGCGATCTTCTCCATTATGAGTAAGGAGTTCAGACAGTATACAACTCTCTTAAGTATGTTGGATTTCTCTTACTATGATCTTCTGATGGCAATCGGTGTTACATTCCCACTTATCACTGGTGGTGTAGACCTGTCAATCGGAACCGGTATGGTTTGTTATGCACTTATCGCCGGAACAATGGTAAGAAGCCATGGATGGCCGGTAGCAGCAGCTATGGTGCTCTGCCTGGTACTTGGACTCGTCATTGGAGCCCTGAATGGTGTGCTCATCGGTGTTATGAACCTGCCGCCGTTCCTTGCAACTCTTTGTACATGTATGATCACCCGTGGTGCTGGTTCTCTCTGCAGCGCAACACCATGGCCGGGACTTACACAGGATGGTGGATGGTTCCACTCAATCTTCAAGATCACAGTTGGTACAGGAAGAAGTGCTTCCCGTTATCCGATCGGGTTCCTGTGGATGGTTCTTCTGGTTCTGCTGATGGAATTCGTTCTGAATCACACAAAATTCGGACGTTACACTATCGCAATCGGATCTAACAAAGAAGCAGCAGCTCTTTCTGGAATCAATGTAAAATTCTACCACGTTATGGTATACGTAGTATGTGGTCTGTTCGTAGGACTTGCAGCAATCGCTTATGCAGCAGTAACACCTACCGTACAGCCTGGTACAGGTGCCGGACTTGAAATGGATGCTATCGGCGGTGTATTCGTTGGTGGTGTTGCGGCAACCGGTGGTTACGGTTCCGTAATCGGAACATTTGTTGGTATCTTCGTTATCATGCTCCTGAAGACAGGTCTTCCATATATCGGCCTGCAGGCTAACTGGCAGCAGATCATCACAGGTCTTGTACTTATCGTAGCAGTCCTGATTGATATCATCAAAGAAAAGAAAAAAGCTGCTATGTAAGCAGTATAAATGAATGATTTAAACAGCACAGTGGATTATAGATATCCGCTCTGCTGTAAAAGAAATTGAATATTTATTAAAACTTCATAAGGATGTGGGGCGTCAGACAATTTCCTACTGACGTATCATCATAAAAACTATATAATTTATATTTATAAGGAGGAAGTAAATTATGAATTTCAAAAAGGTAGTAGCATTAAGCATCTGTGCAGCAATGGTAGCAGGAATGTCCGCATCAACAGTTATGGCAGCTGATCTTCCGGATCAGTTCAAAGATCTCAAAGCAAATGAAGCTTATGAGTTCCCGATGATGGTTAAATCTTTCCAGTCCACATACTGGGATGCAGCACAGGAAGGTATGAAGAAAGCTGCTGAAGAACTTGGTGTTACTTACACAGCACAGGGACCGAACAGTGAATCTGATATCGCTGACCAGGTTAACATGATCAACACAGCAATCGCTTCCAACCCGAAAGGATTAGGACTTGCAGCTTGTGATACATCTTCCGTTCTTGACGCTCTGAACGATTGTGTATCTAAAGGAATCCCGGTTGTTACATTCGATACAGGTATCGCAGATGCTCCAGAAGGATCTATCGCTTGCGAAGTTTGTACAGACAACGCTCAGGCTGGTTCTGTAGCAGCTGAAAATATGTACAACGCAATCAAAGATGTTGTAGCTAACGCAGAAGGACAGGTTGTCATCGGTGAAGTTAACCAGGATGCTACAGCTCAGAACATCCAGCAGCGTGGTGGCGGATTCATCGACAAAATGATCGAACTGCTTCAGGCTGACGGAAAAACAGTAGCAGTTGCTGGAAACGAATTCTATGTAAACGCAGCTAAAAACGCTGATGCAACAGAAGCTGACGCAGACGTTGTTATCCAGGTTGCTGTACCGGCACAGACAACTGTAGAGCTTTGCTCTAACGAAGCTCAGGCTATCCTTTCCAAAGAAAACTGCATCGCTATCTTCGGTTCCAACCAGACAGCAGCAGAAGGTGTTCTTGCAGCTAACGCTAACCTGAACGTTCTTGGATCTGACGCAGCAGCAGGCGATGTTATCGGTGTTGGTTTCGACGCTGGTTCTATCATCAAAGCAGCAGTTCAGGACGGAACATTCCTTGGTGCAGTTACACAGTCTCCTCTGATGATGGGCTACTATGCAATTTACGCTCTGACAGCAGCAGCTAACGGACAGGAGCTTGAAGATGTTCCTACAGATGGTTACTGGTATGATTCTACAAACATGGACGATGAAGAAATCGCTCCAAACCTTTATGACTAATCTTTAGTTTAGGGTGAAAACCCCCAGGGCATTTGCCCTGGGGGTTTTTTAAGTAACACATTCACAATTTACTTCAATAAAGCAACTGAGGACACTTTTTTTTACAAACGAGGTTCTTAACATTTATCGCTTTTTAGGATATTATGTTATTATCAAATATGAAAGAACCTTTTTGACATAGCATTTTGCACAACAATAAATGCTATACACATCTTACATATTTAGGAGGATTTAACAATGGCAACATATTATGCAGCAGTAGATATGGGCGCATCCAGTGGACGTCTGATTCTTGGACACATGGAAAACGGAAAGATGGAACTTGAAGAAATCCATCGTTTCGAAAATGGTATGGTTAAGAAAGACGGAGAACTCTGTTGGGAATTCGACCGAATTTTTACAGAAATCGTTGCTGGTCTTAAAAAATGTAAAGAAATCGGCAAGATTCCGGTAAGTATGGGTGTTGATACCTGGGGCGTTGACTTCGTTCTTCTTGACAAAGAAGACAAAGTACTTGGAAACACTGTAGGATATCGTGATCACCGTACAGAAGGCATGGATGAAGAAGTTTACAAATTCATTCCAGTAGAAGAACTGTATGCAAGAACTGGTATCCAGAAAGCTATTTACAATACTATTTATCAGCTTATGGCAGTTAAGACAAAACATCCTGAATATCTGGAAAAAGCAGAAACTCTGCTTCATGTACCGGATTATTTCCATTTCCTTCTGACAGGACAGAAGACTTGTGAATATACAGAAGCTACAACAGGACAGATGGTTAACGCTGAAACAAAAGACTGGGATTATGAGATCATTGACAAACTTGGATATCCAAGAAGAATTTTCCAGAAACTGATCATGCCTGGAACAGTAGTTGGACATCTGACAGAAGAACTTCAGAAAGAAGTTGGATTTGACCTGGAAGTAGTTGCACCTGCAACTCATGATACAGGATCCGCTGTTCTTGCAGTACCGGCAAACGATGATGACTTCATCTACATCAGCTCCGGAACATGGTCACTGATGGGTATCGAAAGAAAAACTCCGGACTGCTCCGCAAAGAGCTGTGAACTGAACTTCACAAACGAAGGTGGATACGAAGGACGTTTCCGTTACATCAAAAACATCATGGGTCTGTGGATGATCCAGTCTGTACGTCATGAAGTAAATGACAAATACAGCTTTGCAGAAATCTGCGCAATGGCAGAAGAAGCAAAAGACTTCCCGTCCAGAGTAAATGCAAATGATGAATGTTTCCTTTCTCCAGAAAATATGACAGAAGAAGTAAAAGACTACTGCCGTAGAACAGGACAGAAAGTTCCGGAAACAATGGGCGAGATCGCAACAGTTATCTACACCAGTCTTGCTGAATGCTATGCAAAAACAGCAAAAGAACTGGAAGAGATCACAGGAAGAACTTACAGCCGTATTCATGTAGTTGGCGGAGGCTCTAACGCTGGATACCTTAATGAACTGACAGCAAAAGCTACAGGAAAAGAAGTTCATGCTGGCCCTGGCGAAGCAACAGCAATTGGTAATATTACAGCACAGATGCTGAAAGCCGGAGATTTTAAATCCGTAGAAGAGGCTCGTACAACGATCCACGAGTCCTTCGGGATCAAAATTTATAAATAACAAATAGGAGGTTTTACTATGTTAGTAAACACAAAGGCAAAAGTTGGTGTATTTTCTATCGCATTAGGAGCATATCTTCCTCAGTTCCCATCACTGGTACCTGAGTTTGAAGCTCAGTATGAGGCATTCAAGAAGACAATTCCTGATACAGTAGAGATCATTGACGGAGGAATGGTAACAACAAAAGAACAGTCTATGGTAGCTGGAGATAAATTCCGTGCAGCTGATGTAGACATCGTTTTCCTTCAGATGCTGACTTATGCTACATCTTACAATATGCTTCCTGCAATCCGTGATCTGGATGTGCCAGTTGTTCTGGTTAACGTTCAGAAACTGAAAGCACTGGATTACGATCACACAGATATCGCTGCATGGCTTGGTGAAGGATATGCCTGCGGTGCTGTTGGTGAAGCTGTTGCTGACCTTGAAAGAGCAGGCAAGAGACACGCTGTTATCACAGGTGTTGTAGAAGGTGGAGATCCGGCTGTTCAGGCTGAGATTGAAGACTGGTGTAAAGCTGCTCAGGTCAGAAGAAGATTCCGTGATACTAACATAGCTCAGATCGGAAGACCATATCCGGGTATGATGGACCTTTACATCGATGAGACAAACCTGTACAACAGAATGTTCCTGTACACAAAACAGTTTGACTGGGAAAAAATGTGGGCTATCGCTGATGATATTACAGATGAAGAAGCAATCCGCGCAAAAGCTCAGGATATTCTTGATACATTCGATATCGAAGATGGCGGCACAATCGAAAAAGTATGGGATATGGCAAAATACGTTGTAGCATTTGAAAAATGGGTTAAAGATGAACACCTCAGCATGGTTGCTTCTCATTACGACGGATTTGCTCAGGGTAAAGCTGGTGTCCTTGACAGTATGCTGATTCCGGCATTTTCCATGCTGATCAAACAGGGTACAGCATGCGCTGTAGAAGGTGATATGAAAGTTGCCATGGCAATGAGTATCCTGAAGACAATTTCAGGTACAGGTCAGCTGTCAGAAATGTATTCCATCGACTTTAATGAGGACATCTGCATTATCGGACATTCCGGAAGTGGAGATGCTGATATTTCCGATAAGAAACCTACCATGAAGATCGTGCCGGTATTCCACGGTAAAACAGGCGGCGGATACCTGACACAGTTCTATCCATACACAGGTCCGGTTACCTATCTTGCAATCACACAGGATAAAGACGGACACTTCAAATTTGTTGTAGCAGAAGGTGTAAACGAAGAAGGACCTATCCTTTCCTTCGGTGATACAAACATGAGAACACGCTTTACATGTGGAGCAAGAGAGTTTGTTAACCGCTGGAGCGAAGCTGGCCCGACACATCATATGGCAGCAGCTACAGGAAGACATATCGATACAATTCTGAAGGTAGCAAAAATCTTCAATATTCCGGTTGATATCGTTACAAGATAATTTAAGCCATCTACTTTATACACATATTCATATTCAAAAAAAGAGATCGCATAAAGCGGTCTCTTTTTTTATTTTCTGTATAATGGAGGAATAGAATCAAGGGTTGCAGAATGCTTTCGGGCAGGTATACGAATTTCAACTTCTGTTCCCTGGCCAGGATTGCTGGTGTAACTGAGTCCATAATCAGAACCATACAGGATCTGAAGACGGCGGTGTGTATTGTACACTGCTATATTTGTGCCACCGGAGGAACTTGCACCTTCACCGGACAGGATCGTTGCAAGTTGCTCCGCAGCAATTCCGATTCCGTCATCAGATATCAGAAGAACAATGTCTGAATCTTCCATCCATCCGGTAAGAACAATAGTTCCTGTTTTATCAGCGGTTTCCAGAATGCCGTGCAGTACAGAATTCTCAATGATTGGCTGCAGAGTCAGCTTAGGAATCTGATATTCCATGAGTTCATCAGGAATGTCGGATACAAAGGTAATGCTGTCATGATAACGCATATTCTGTATCTGCAGGTAGATGGAAACGTGTTCTGCTTCTCTGTAAATCGTGCTGATGCTCTGTTTGCGGCTTAAAGTCAACTTATAAAAGCGGGAGAGACTCTGAACGGCGCGGGAAACTTCATCTGTCCGTCCCTGCTGCGCCAGCCAGTTGATCATATCCATGGTATTATAAAGAAAATGTGGATTGATCTGGGCCTGAAGAGAACGAAATTCAGCGATTCGAAGTTCTTCTGCAGCTTTAGCCTGATCAGTCATAAGCTGATCCATCTTACGCGTCATATAGTTGTAAGTATCAATAAGATCACCGATCTCATCATGGTATTCCGGACTGTCCATAGGACTTAAGGTTCCTTTACGTACCTTACTCATCTGATGTATGACAGAGGAGATTCGGTTCGTGATCGAGTGTGACATAAAATGTGCAAGAACCAGGGCGAATACCAGAAAACCAAGATACATCAGGACATACTGAACCATGATGGCATTACTCTGATGAATCAGTGGACCAGAAGGCAGGACAGTAACCATAAACCATTCGGGCTGTTTGATGTTATAGAAGCCGGCATACACGGTAGTATCCAAAATATTCCGTTCAATGAAGTTGTTGGAGGACATAAAAGATTCCTCAATTGTATCGTAATCCAACAGATAGATACCCGAAAGGGATATATCGGAGGATGCGACCACGGCATTTCGATCATTGATGATGTAAGAAACACTTCCGTCAATCGTCAGATTATCTTTCAACATATCTGAGAGATAATCTGAAGAACTGTAAAGGGCGATGTAAGCCTGACGGGCTTTTCCCTGATAATAAAAGGTCGTGGAAGTAATATATGCAAGATCTCCGTATTTTTTTTTCTCGCGTTCACCAAGATAGAAAGCAGGACAGAACAGGGAGGACTGCTGTGTACCCTGAAAGATACCGTACCAGTAGGTACCACGAGCTTTGCTCATAGGTGAAAAATAATCTTTCGTAAGATCATCACTGAAAAGTCGTACAGATTGCGGTGGAAAATCCATATAGATTTGTAAACCGGAGATCATATCAGAATCAATCAGATTTTCTACATATTCATGGAAATACTGTGCATCGTTTGTATCCAGAAACATCTGAAATGGTGAGTTAACAGGCTGGTGGAACAGAATCTGAAAAAATTCCTGATCAGTGATTCCGTCATGGGCATCAATGATCTGCTGTACAAGATCTTCTATGTAAGGAGCTGTCTGGGCGGAAGTATCCTGTTCCTGGCGGATCGTGTAGGAAACAACCATGTCATAAAGTTTTCCATAGAAGAAGCAGGCCATCATTACAACAGGTACAGTTGCAGTGAGCAGCAGTACAAGTGTAAATTTGTAACTCAACTTCATGTCACCATAAGACTGCCGGCATTTTTTTATAATATTATTCATTTCAAATTCTGCTCCCTGTATTCAGAAGGAGAAAGCCCACTGTATTTTTTGAAGCTCTTTCCAAAATAGTTACCGTCACTGTAGCCAACCCTGGAAGATATGTCTGTGATTTTAAAACGTGCATCTTTCAGAAGCTGTTTGGCTTTTTCCATACGATATTCTGTTATATACTGATTCAGCGTCTGCCCGGTCTCGCTTTTAAAGAATGTGCATACATACGAAGTAGAAAGAAACACATGGGAACTGATATCCTTTACAGAAAGAGTTTCGTTCATATAATTCTTACTGATGTAGTCTTTGATCAGAAAAATAGTCGGATTTTCCTGAGAAGTTGTTTCGGCTTTCGTGAAATATTCTTTTGTTTTGGTGATCAGGGTCTGATGAAGCTCCGGAAATGTGAAACAGTCATCAATTGTTTCGGCGATACTTTCAACATTTCCGGAACCGGCAATCTTCTGTTGGTGGCGGGCATCTTCTAGGCATAAAAAAAGTTTGTAATAAAGATCTTTGACCGGATTCTGCAGAAAACGATGATTTTTATAAAAAGTAGTATACAGTTTCTGAAGAATAGTTTCAGCGGAGATCTGATCCAGCCTGGATAATGCATCTGCAAAAGCCGCCGCCGGCGAGTCTGAAAAAATATTACTCTGTACATCCGGACTTTCGTCTGGCTGGGCAGAAGTCAGTAGCGTATTTTCTGGAAAAAAATAACTGCTCTGTAACAGAATAACAGCAGAAGTATAGGTCTGATAGGCTTTTGAAAGGCCGTATACTGTATCACCACATGCCATAGAATAATGTCCGATCTCTGCAAAATGACTGCAAAGGTAAGTATTCACTGACTGCAACTGTCTGCTGGCTGGCTCATTCTGTGAAAACAGAAAATAAACAAGATACTGCATTTTCTTTTCGAGATAAATGCATTTCATATGAAATGGTTCCAGAAAATCCTGGAATTCCTGATAAAAATCAGTCATGGATGGAATGGATGCATCCAGAAACAGATCCGTTTTTACGATAAAAGAAGTAAAGTAAGTGGATGCATTCATAGTAAGCCCAAGTTCAGATGAGAGCTGCTCTATGATCTGGCTGTTGCCTCCGTAGGGAAGAGTCAGCTGCAGTGCCAGACGGGAAGCAGTTTCCATTGAATGCAGTGTCTCGCCTCTGCGGGAATGGACTTTTTGGGTGTAAAGTTCACGGGCTTCGCGGATGGCAGTTTCGATTTCTGAAATAGAAAAAGGCTTTTCAATATAGTTGACTGCTTTTAATTTGATAGCCGCCTTCAGATATTCTTTATCTGAGTATCCGCTCATGAAGATCGGAACAGTATCAGGAAGAAACTTTTCCAGACGTTCCAGCATGGAAATACCATCCATGCGGGGCATACGCACATCACACAGAATGATTTCCGGCTTGCAGAGCCGTGCTGTTTCAAGACCGTGCACACCATCATCTGCCTGCAGGACTTCATCTATGCCAAGAGAAGCCCAGTCCAGCGAAGTGATCACACCAGTGCGGGTAAGCTCTTCATCATCTACGATCAGTAATTTCATATGATTCTCCTTAGTATTGGTGCAGTAAAGATTAAAGTTACCAAATCATTTTCAGAACCTTGTTACAGATATCAGCAGCACAGGGATGCTGAATTTCATTAAAAAGACGGTTTACCCGTGTCCGTTCAGATTTCCAGAAATCCTCTTTTGGAGAGAGGGCATCCAGAAAGTCATTGAATGTCTCAGGCTTCGGACCAGGGGTTACGTCATCATAATCAAAATTCATGCCGCGTCCGTCAAGGTACTGCTGACGGTCGTACGGAAGAAATATCATTGGTTTGTCAGTGAGAAGATAATCAATGTAAATACTGGAATAATCGGTGATCAGGCAGTCAAAGATATTCAGAATACCGGTGACATCTTCAGCCTGTTCATTTCCAAGAAAACGAATTCTTTTTCCAAGATATGGAGCAGCAGAACCCTGTTCGGCAACATGAGTCCGTATAAAAAGCAACATGTTCTTTTCATCAAGAAATGCCTCCAGCTGTTTCTGATCAAAATCTTTAAACGGAAACAGCTGAACCTGTCCATAATCGCGGAAAGTTGGGGCATAAAGCACAGTCTTTGTATATTCCGGAAGATCCGGAAACAGTTGGCCTAAAATTTCACGGCAGTCATTTTTTTGGAACAGTCCATCGTTTCGCGGCTGTCCCCAGACCTTGATTTTGTCTTCAGAAACAGCAAAACTTCTGGCCATAAGGGGAATCAGTTCATGAGAGGTTGTCAGGATACAGGTATAGTTTTCAGAGAAAATCTTTTTGAAATAAATACGTGCTGCTTTTTTGAGATTAGGATCCAGAAGAGCAATTTTTTTCAGTGGAACACCATGCCAGAGATTAATGATCAGTCTCTTTTTGTGAAGACCGGTCCCATAGGCAGGAAGCCCGGCAGATGTAAACCATACACCGGCTGACAGTGCCTGACGAATACCCTGTATACTTTCTGTTTCGATAAAATACTGTTTTCCATATTTAGAGGAAAGACTATTTCGAAGCTCCGGATCATTGATCACGAAAAGAGGGGTGATCTCCGGAAGATTTTCTTTTACGTATTCAAAAAGATAACGGGAATTATAATTGTAATGACTGTTATCTGTAGAAGAAAACAGCCAGATATGAGAATCTGGACGAATCTGTCCAAAATGCTCCAGGCATGCTGTGAACAGCAGATTTTTGGCTTTTCCCATGGTTGCTATGTCCTTTCCAGTTAAAATGATACAGTATCAGCGGTATTTCCAGAATCCATGTATGGCATAGGAAATAAAATACAGAATACAGCGCATGTGGCTGTAGCCCATATAACGATATACTTTATAAGTCATAATGGCAGATTTCTTTTTGTCTCCGGATTTGCTGGTTTTGCTCATACGATATTTAAGAAGCGGGCGGTCAATACCGGCAGCGGGACCGTATTTGCGCAAAATCTTAAGCCATGTAAGGTAGTCTTCGTGGCTGTCATCGTGTTCCATCGGGAATTCAGCAGCGACATCTCTCAACAGGAGAACAGAAGAACAGTTGATACTGTTATGTTTCAGAAGATCCCTGTAAGAGACTGTTTCCTTCACCGGGATATATTTGCCGGTAGGAGTTCCATCGTAGTTCATAAGTTCTCTTCCGGTAGAACAGAGTACACGACCTGTTTCGTGAAGAGTATCCAGCTGAATCTGCAGTTTGCCGTTTTCCCACCAGTCATCTGCGTCAAGGAATGCGACATACTGTCCGTGAGCTTCCTGAACCCCCCGGTTACGGGAGGCTGCAGCTCCAATATTATGTGGATTTTTCAGATAATGGAAATCTGGACGATTCCGGTAAACGGACAGTACTTCTGAAGTCTGGTCCGTGGAACCGTCGTCAATGACCAGCAGTTCCAGAGGAATATTCTGGCAGAAAACAGATTCCACTGCCTGTCGGATGGTAAAGCCACCATTATAGACGGGCATGATAACTGAAATCAGAGGTTTATTTGTTGTCATAAAAAGTTCCTTTCAGTTTTTGGACGAGATATCACCGGCAATTAAAGCCTCTACCTGGGCGGCTGAGGTACGGTTAATGCATTCGGCATCGATATGCAGTGGGAGAACTTTTCCTTCTGCGAATAACTGCATGCCGTGCAGGAGTCCGGCTTCTGAATCTTCGAGCAAAAGCCCGCCGTATTTTTTCAGAAAACTGTGACATCCGCTTACGTCGCAGGCCATTACAGGGATACCGAGTGTTGCCGCTTCCATAAGAACGATTCCCTGTCCTTCATAATAGGAAGAAAGAAGGAACAGATCACAGCGTTTCAGAATGGGCATAGGATTGGTGACTGCACGGATCAGGATAATATGATCGGATGCGCGCAGAGCCCTGGTATGAGCCAGTGTTTCATCGTAGAGATTACCAACACCGCCGATGATGATTAGCCAGGTGTCAGGGTGCTCCTTCCAGTATTGTTCAAAAGCATCCAGAAGTCGTTTGTGTCCCTTCTCAGGTGAAAAACGACCGATGCTGATAAATTTTGGAGCGTCAGAATCAAGTACAGACTGTAGTGTTTCCAGAGAAACATTGGATAGTGTATCTTCATTGAATGCAACGGGAGCAAGGCTTCGCTCCAGCACACTCTGATAATCGTGACAGTTGTGTATGGCCGTGATTCTGGAACGGTCAGCACCGAATTCACTGACAACAGGCTGGATAAGATCTTCACTCACCGGTACAATGTGATCATAGGTATGATATGCCTCTTTCAGAAGATAAGGGTTCATATTGCCTTTCAAGTGGACTTCCCTTGCCATATCATTGTGAATCCAGATACTTCGTGGGCATGGAGCCTCTTCAAGAAGTGAAGTTGTATAGGCTTCGTAGCCGTTATAATGAATTACACAGGCAAATTCAGTACTTCCGAAATGTTTTTTCCATTCGCGTCTGTAAGCGGTATGCAGTCTGTGTTCGGCCCAGGAACCGGTATGGCCTTTCAGTTTCAGAAGCTGGACAGCCATTGTCAGCAGATCCATATTCATTTCACTGGCCAGTGGATAGATCCCGACGCCTTCCGGGAGGCGTTCCATCCTTTCCGGGTGATCTTTTACGTACAGTGAACGGAAAGAAATAAAATAATTATAACGGGTAAGATCCAGTTCATGAAGCTGAGAATACAGGACAGTTGTGATACCGTTGAGATCCAGGTCTCCTGCATAAATCAGAATATTTTTTTTACCATTGCCATGATATTGGTACTTGCGGCAGCAGTCCTCATGAAGGAAGACCTGACGACAGATCTTTTCGGCACCGTGTCCGTCTTCATAGCTGGCATATTTTTGCATAAAAGCATTGTCCGGTGTGCCACCGGAGCAGTGTGCAAATGGAATGACCTCCTCTGCTTTTTCAGTATAATCAAAAGGATAGGAATCGATTGTTTCATACATACCACGGGAACTTTCATATTCCTTGCGGTCATAGGCAAAAAGTATGATTTTTTTGCCGGAGTTGGCATAATCATAAAACACGCTGGAATAATCCGTGATTAGCGTATCACAGACACTCAATCCCTCATAAGTATCCCAGGATGCCGGAAATGGCAGAATATGATGATAACCGGAAAAATCTTCCAGACCATGAAGGAACGGATGCAATTTAATAAGAAGAATCTCATCCTCATTCAGCTGGGAATCCCACAGAGAAAGATTTTGAGAGAGCGTTTGCATATATCCCTGATCGTCCAGAGCATTAAAATTACCACGGAAAGTCGGAAGGTAGGCAAGCAGTTTTTTGCCCTGCAGACCGACCTGCTCTTTTAAGTGGAGATTTGCCGGCTGACGAAAGATATCGTTACGTGGGTAACCCTCGCGAAGAACGGTTCCGCGGTACAGACTGTCCAGCATATAGGCTCCGGACATTTTTTCTTCCATAAACTGGTTTGGAAATACCAGATAGTCAGAATCCAGCAGATTCCGCTGTACATTTCCCATGGTTACCATCTCAGGACGATTGTCACGTCCCATCTTCTTAAGAGGCGTGCCATGCCAGGTATTCAGGTAAATCTGACCTTCCTTTTTTATAAAGCGTCCCGGGAACGAGGTATCATTCACAAGATAGCCGGCACGGCTGAGGGCGTGGTAATAAGCAACAGAACCGGTACGCACAAAATGAACTCCCTGAATGGAGTTCTTCTGGAGTTTCTCTTTTATTTCATTTTCAGAGTCACGATGGACAGACAGTACAAGTGTGAAACTGCGATAGGGTTCCTGACAGAGCTCTTTTAATAAGGAAAGAATATTACTCTCCAGAGCTTTGCCACTTCTGGATTCCAGCAGGATCATATGGGGATCCAGATTATTTTTTTCATAGAATGTATTGTAAAAAGGATACCAGCTGCCGTTTCGCAGTTTCTTTTTTACTTTGCCAAGAAAGCTCATTTTTGCACGAATTCCCTTCAGTAATAAATATATAGTAACTATAACAAATGCAAAAACTCATGTCAATGTCATGGAACGCTTGCTGTGAACAGTTACTAATGACAGTGCCTGTTTTGGGAAGATAACTGGAAAATATTACCCATTAACAGGAAAATATTTTACCCCGATTCGAAATATTTTCCTGTTTTGGATAGAAAGTTTTATTGTTATAATAATAACAGATTTAAGAAAAGGGAGGAAAGAGCCGTGTCTGAATATGTTCTTGAACTTAAAGGCATAACAAAGATTTTCCCGGGCGTTAAGGCACTGAACAATGTACAGTTCCAGTTAAAACCTGGCGAAGTTCACGCACTTATGGGTGAAAACGGTGCTGGTAAATCTACATTTATTAAAGTAATTACCGGTGTACATAAGGCAGAAGAAGGCGAGATGTTCTTAAATGGACAGAAGGTGGATTTCAAAGGACCGAAAGATGCACAGGCCGCAGGTATCGCAGCCGTATATCAGCATCCGACATCTTATCCGCATCTGACCGTTGCAGAAAATATTTTCATGGGACATGAGATCATCAAAAACAGAATGATCCAGTGGAAAGCCATGAACACAGAAGCAAACAAACTTCTGAAACAGCTGGATGCAGATTTTGATGCAACAGCAGAAATGGGTACCTTAAGTGTTGCTCAGCAGCAGATGGTAGAGATTGCAAAAGCAATGTCCACCAATGCAAGAATCATCATTCTTGATGAGCCTACTGCAGCACTGACAAGATCCGAATCCGAAAAACTTTACACACTGGTTGATAAATTAAAAGCTGACGGAGTTTCCATTATCTTCATTTCTCACCGTTTTGAGGATATGTATCGTCTGGCAAGCAGAGTTACTGTATTCCGTGATTCCCAGTATATTGGAACTTACGATGTAGATGGAATTACAAATGCAGATCTGATCAAAGCAATGGTTGGTCGTGAGATCAAAGACCTGTTCCCGAAACCGGAAGTGAAACTGGGAGATGAGATGCTCAAGGTTGAAAATCTTTCCAGAACAGGTTATTTCAAAGATGTATCTTTTAAAGTTCGTGCAGGCGAAATCCTTGGACTTACCGGTCTGGTAGGTGCAGGACGTACCGAAACCGTTGAAGCTGTCTGCGGTATCACACAGCCGGATTCCGGTAAGGTTTACCTCGAAGGTAAAGAAGTTCACATCAAAAAACCGTCCGATGCAATGGGAAAAGGTATCATTCTTCTTCCGGAAGACCGTCAGAAAGAAGGTCTGATCATGAGCTGGGGACTGGGAAGAAACGTAACACTTCCTACCATCAGCAAATATGCGAAGAGTGGTATCAATGATGAAAAGACAGAACGTGATCTTGCCAAAAAACTTCTTGAAGAAGTTGATACAAAGGCAGTTGATATCTTCCAGCCGGCAAGCTCTCTTTCCGGTGGTAACCAGCAGAAAGTTGTTGTTGCCAAGGCGTTAAGCCAGGAAATGAAAGTTGTTATCATGGATGAGCCTACCAAAGGTGTAGACGTAGGTGCAAAAGCTGAAATCTATGCGATCATGGGCGACCTTGCAAAGAAAGGTTATGCGATCATCCTGATTTCTTCTGAAATGCCAGAGATCCTTGGTATGGCAGACCGTATCGTTGTTATGTGCAACGGACGTAAGACCGGCGAGCTGAACCGTGGCGAAGCTACACAGGAAAGAATCCTTGAACTCGCAATGGAAAAAGGACATACAGGGGGTGCTGAATAATGGAAAAGAAATCAGTCATGAAGAAGATCACAGGCTCCCGTGAAGCACTGCTTGCAGTTGTCCTGATCGTTCTTTTTGTAATCATTACAGCAATCAACCCATCATTCCTGACTCCTAAGTCACTGATGGATATGCTGAAAAACAATGCAGTAACAATGGTAATGTCACTTGGTATGCTGTGTGTAATGCTTGTTGGCGGAATTGATATTTCTATCATGTCAACACTTGCACTTTCCGGTATGAGCATCGGTATGCTTCTGAAATATGAACATATCTCCAGCACATTCCTCGCATTCGTGATCGCAATTGCAATCGGTATCGTATGTGGAGCTGTTGTTGGTCTGATCATTTCCAGAGCAGATGTTCCTCCGATCATTGCAACCATGGGCTTTATGTATATCTACCGTGCACTTGGTTATCAGGTATCCCACGGTGGTGAATGGGCAAGTGCAGCAGCACTTGGCAACTTCAAGAATTTTGCAACAACAAAATTCCTCGGACTGAATGCAGTCATCTGGGTAATCATTGTATGTTATGTATTTTTCTTCTGGTTTATGAAATGGACCAGAACAGGACGTATGATCTATGCAGTAGGTAGTAACCCGAGTGCAGCAGAAGTATCTGGTATCAATGTAAAGAATATCAAACTTCTTGTTTATACGATCATGGGCCTTCTGGCAGGTCTTGGCGGAGCTCTTCAGGTTTCTGTATATGCATCTGCAATGCCTGACATGCAGTACGGCGGTGAAATGGATGTTATCGCAGCCTGCGTTATCGGTGGTGTAAGCATGAACGGTGGACGTGGTACCGTGATCGGTGCTTTACTTGGATCCCTGATCCTTGCAACAATCGCAAAAGCACTTCCGCTGATTCCATTCTTCAACCAGTTATGGCTGAATACCATCAAGGGTATTATCATCCTTGTCGTAGTAGTAATGAACGTAATCCTGCAGCGTATCGCTGATAAGAATGCACTGAAAGGAAGGGAGATGTAATCATGGCTGGAAAATCTGGAAGAAGTATTAATAATGTGCCGGAGAGCCCAGTGAAGAAAATGATCTTCTCCTGGGAGGGAATATTGGTCCTGCTGTTTATTGCAGTCAATATTTTCTGCGCAATGTTTTCTGAATATTATAACCTGAGCAGTCTGCTTCGTCAGATGCCGGTTTATCTGGCAGAGGTATTTATGATGCTGCCGATGGCATACATCCTGGTACTTGGCGAGATCGATATCTCCGTAGGTGCGATCGTTTGCCTTTCTGCAACAATGAGCTGTATCGTGTGCAACGCAAATGCACCATTTATCGTAGTTGTGATTACAGCGCTTGGCGTTGGTACCATCTGCGGAGCAGTTAACGGATTTATCCTTACAAAATTCCAGGAACTGCCTCCAATGATCGTAACACTGGCAACACAGATCATCTTCCGTGGTATCTCCGAGATCGTTCTTGGAAGCGGCGGTAGTATTTCTGCAAGCAACACCGATGGTTTCCGTGCAATCGGCGGAAAGATCGGAAATGTTCCATACATTCTGTTTCTCGTAGTAATCCTTTCTGTGATCTTTGCTGTTATCTTAGGCAAGAGCACATTCGGACGTCGTGTATATGCAATCGGTACAAACCGTCTGACAGCATATTACTCAGGTGTTCATGTACAGAAGATCCGTTTCATCATTTACACCATCATGGGTACAGTTTCCGGACTGTGTGCACTGTTCTTAGTTTCTTCTTCATACGGTGCAAATACAACAACCGGTAACGGATTTGAAATGGATGCCATCGCAATGGCAGTATTCGGAGGTATTTCCTCTACAGGTGGTAAAGGTAATATCGCAGGTGGATTTATTTCCGCATTCATCATCGTTTGCCTCCGTGTAGGTCTTGGTCAGAGAAACGTTAATGCACAGGTTATCCTGCTGATCATCGGTGTACTTCTGATCGCTGCAGTAGCTCTTCCGAACATCATCGGAAATGTTAAAAAAGCAGTAAGCATGAAGAAAAACTAAATATTTATTTAATAACGTAAGTGGCTGCTCTCTTGTAGCAGGGGAGCAGTTGCAAATAAAAACTATATTTCCAAGGGAGGAAAACAAAATGAACAAAAAAATTATCAGCGCACTTCTTTGCGGAGCAATGGTACTTAGCTGTGCAGCACCTGTAATGGCAGCTGACAAAGCCGGAGACGGACAGAAAATCGCACTGGTTGGAAAATCAGCAGGTAACGCATTCTTCGAAATCGCTGCAAAAGCATTCAAAGAAACAGCAGAAGCTGAAGGTGCAACTGTAGATGTTGTTTATCCGGAAGCTGCAACAGCAGATGCTCAGATCAAAGTTCTTGACAACCTGATCTCTCAGCAGCCAGATGCAATCTGCATCTCCGCAAATGACGTTAACGCTCTTCAGGCTAAACTGGAAGAAGCTATGGACGCTGGAATCAAAGTATCTTCTTTCGACTCCGCTCCGAATAAAGACAGCCGTCAGGTATTCGTAAACCAGGCTGGTACACAGGCAGTTGGACAGGCTCTTATGGATGCAGTTCTTGATATCTCCGGTGGAGAAGGACAGTTCGCTATCCTTTCTGCAACATCTCAGTCTGCAAACCAGAACGCTTGGATCGACGCTATGAAATCCATCATGGAAGGCGATGAGAAATACAGCAAACTGGAACTTGTAGAAGTAGCTTATGGTGATGACGAACCTCAGAAATCTACAGACCAGACAGCAGCTCTTCTTCAGAACTACCCAGATCTGAAAGTTATCTGCGCACCTACAACAGTTGGTATTGCTGCAGCTGCTAAATACCTTCAGGACAACGAATCTGCTTGCAAACTGACAGGTCTTGGACTTCCTTCTGAAATGCAGGAGTACACAGGTGATGACGATGCACATTCCTGCCCATACTTCTATCTGTGGGATATGGAAGGCCTTGGAAAACTTTCCGCATATGCAACAATGGCACTTGTAAAAGGTGACATCACTGGTGCAGAAGATGAAACATTCACAGCTGGCGATATGGGTGAATTCACAATCACAAAAGCTGATGATGAAGGAACAGAAATCGTTCTTGGTGAGCCACTTCAGTTCACACCAGACAACGTAGCTGACTACGCTAAACTGTACTAATCAGCACGCTTGGAGAAGCAAAAGTTTTTCTGAATATGATAAATCCTTAAAAGACAGGGCGGAGCCGAAAGGCTTCGCTCTGTTTTTGTGTACTTTTTTGTCATATTGCTTTATACTGTCTGAGCATGGTAGAATAAAAGAAATAAGTTACCGGAGCAAAATTATAGCAGTGAAGAAAGCGGGAGTAACAGATGCAGCAGGCTTTATTGGATCATTTAAGAGTTGTAACAGAAGAAGAACAGAGAATCCTGGATGGGGTTGCAGAGGTAGATAAGGACCTTTATACATCTGGGAAGGATTTCACGGTGGACAGTGCGAAAATGCTCAGTGAGGGCAAACTGATCGCTGTACGTACCCATACACGATTTGTGCATTTTCCATCGCACAGGCATAATTATATTGAGGTGCTTTATGTCTGCCAGGGACAGCTTACAAATATTATAGGTGGCAAAGAAGTCGTGATCCATGCAGGCGAACTGTTGTTTTTGAACCAGTATACGAGACATGAGATTCTGCCGGCGGGGGAAGAAGATATTGCAATCAACTTTATGATCCTTCCAGAGTTTTTTGATGTGGCCTATACGATGGCGGGGAATAATAATGTCCTTGCGGATTTTCTGGTCAATGTACTCAGACAGGATGAAGAGCGGGGAGAGTACCTGCATTTTAAGGTCGCAGAGGTGCTGCAGATCCAGAATCTCCTGGAGAATATGATCTATTCGCTTGTGACAGGGAAAGGAGATCAGAATCGGATTAACCAGACAACAATGGGACTGATCTTTCTTTATCTTCTGGAATCTGTGCAGTATGCAGAAATGCGCCTGCCAAATCAATATGAGAACATGATCATAATGACAACGTTGGATTATATTGAACAGCAGTACAAAACGGCAACACTTACAGAACTCTGCGAAAAATTGCATTTGCCGATGCATATGCTGAGTAAGATGATCCGGAAAAATACGGGATTTAATTTCAAAGAACTGCTTCAGCGCAAACGTCTGAACAAAGCTGTGGAACTGATGTGCGAGACAGATCTTCCGATCAGTGACATCATTGCAGCGGTTGGTTATGAGAATGGCAGTTATTTTCACCGGGTATTTAAAGAACGCTACCATACGACACCGAGAGCGTTCCGTGTGGCAAATGGAAAAGAAGAACGGGTGAGATTATAAAAAAGGGGCATTGCAGATGTAATAATAACATACATTTGTAATGTCCCTTTAGATTTTATTTTATCATTTGTGTCAGACAAGAACTGTCCACAGATTATGTAGAACATGAATGCAGAGAAGATGCTGTTCTGAACAGTTACCGGAGAAGTCCTCTTTTGTGTCCTGTTCTTTTGTACATATTCTAAAATCTGTGGTCAGTATATCACATGGTCAGGTTTTTGAAAAGCTCGATATCTGACGCTTTTACTTTGAGATTTGTCTCAATCACTTTTCCTTCAGCTGTTGTGATTTTGATCTCAATCAGTGTATCTTCTTTGACAGCTGTGCTGGCTGCCTGAAGAAACTTCGGGAATTTCGGATGATTCTGGGTAAAGGTTGCCCAGGAATTTTTTAACTGCATTAAATTTCCAAGATTCATGTGTTGTGCCTCCTAATTCTGAAAATGAATCTGCTCACCCTGAATGACCGGATAACAGATTAAAGTAGTTCCATCCAGATTTTCTCTGTGCATATCAACAGCACTGATCTGGTGGTTTTCGTAAGTTGTATAATAGTAAATTCCTTTTGTTGCGTTACAGCAGGATGTATAGAGTGTGATTTCATATTTTCCCTCAGTAACCTCGCAACAGCCCCTCTGCTGGTCAACGGAGCCAAGAATATGGAAAAACTGGCTGATGCTTTCTGTTTCAGAATCTCCGGAGATGGAATTCATCTTTGTGAAAGCAACACGTGCAAAACGGGAAGCTGAAGACAGATCCCCCGGAAGTCCGAGGGCACCCATTCCGCGGCTGTAGGCAGTAAGAGTCAGATCATCTGCAAAAGTATTTACGGGCTGTTTTGAAGAAATGTGCATATAATTATTCAACTGGAACATCTGCTGTGGAAAAGGTGGGTTATTTGTGAGTACACCGACCGGATTATCGTAGATATGCAGACCGTCTGCGATGGATTCTACTGTAATAGATGCAGTTTCATCAGAGATGATCCAGTGAAGCTGCGCCAGAGGAAACTGTTCGCTGAATGGAGTATTGACCAGATTCATGTGGGAAAGAAGTGTGCGAACTTCCGCGACAGAAGCACACTGGCTTAAGATCCACGGGATGAATTCGAATTGGGCAACATTGGTTACATCCGGTTTTACATTGGCATAAGCAGCATTTCCAACGAAATTCAGTCCTGCCATGCCAACACCTTTTTCATTGATGGCATCATAATATAATGGATAACCTCCGGCTACATGAGCCATGCCGATGATCGCATAGTGCGTTTGTTTTGTACCGGCATGCCGGAAAGAAAATGGATAATTCCTTGGAGTGATCGTAATCTGATCGCCGTAAGAAAATTCGTAGTCCAGTGTTCTTCCAAAATAAAAATCTTTTGTTTTATAAGTTGCAGCTGTACACATAAGCATTCCTCCTTAGAAATCGAAGTCTGCGTAATCTTCCGGCAGGAAGCGGTGGTAAATGATATGGCAGCCTTCGTCTTTGAAACAATAGTAATAAGTGTCTTCTGGTTTATCAGCAAAACGGATCAGACGGTCAAATTCGTCGTTGTTTATTTCTTCTGTGATAATGTTCTGTGAATAAGTATGGAACAGATCCAGAATTTCATTCATCGTGCAGTCGTGTTTTGCTACTAATTCCACAAGACTTTTGATGAATTCGTTTGGTGCGGTGTTATCATGCACATAGACGGTTCCTTCTTTTGGGATGTGAAAACAGAAACGATCTCCTTTGTGAGAGATTTCGATCTGTCCAAGCTTTTCTGTGATGGATGTCGGTAAGGCATTCAGGCGGGCCTGCATCTCGTCTGCATTGTCTGTGGCAGAGAAAAAATGATTCAGGGAAGAAAGCGGATAGTACAGACGGATATCTTCTTTAAAGAAACCGAGTTTCGCCTGTTCTTCCTTGATGATGTCGATCAGATTTCGTTCAAGTTTATCATAGCCCATGTCGGGAAACCTCCTTTATATAAGATGGATTAGTTTGCAATATGCATTCGGCCAGAATCGAAATGGTCGTAAGCAGTAAGTTAAATAACTGCAACATATTGTAGCAGATTCATACATAAAATACCAGAGTCGTTCGGAAAAAATAGAATGGACAGATTCGACAAAATGTTACAAAAAAAGCTCGTTGACAGTACCAGGGCAGTGGGATATCATAGAACAAAAGAGGTAACTGTTTACAGAGACTCAAAATTTGACATATAGGGGAAATCATCATGTTAGTTTTAGTATATCACAAATGCAGCACCTGCCAGAAAGCCCTAAAATGGCTTGATGAACACAAGATTTTTTTCGAGGAGCGCCCGATCATAGAGGAAAATCCTACATATGAAGAATTGAAAGAATGGTATGAAAAAAGTGGAATGCCACTTAAGAAATTTTTTAACACCAGTGGCATGCTCTACAAGCAGATGAACCTCAAGGATAAACTTCCGGAGATGTCAGAGGATGAACAGCTGAAATTACTGGCAACAGATGGCATGCTTGTCAAACGCCCGCTTGTAGTAGGTGAAGATTTCGTCCTTACAGGATTTCGCGAGAAAGAGTGGGAAGAGAAGATTCGGGGCTAGACGACAATTTTATACTGTGAAATTTTTGCTTACGAAAGTTTTGTTGATTTATCTCTATTTATCTATTGTATTTTAGGGTATATTCGTGTAAAATAGAATACAATTTAGTCTAGTAACGCATGAATGCGTGAATTCTGGCGAAGCTGTAAATGCATCGGCCGGAAATCCTTTGTAGAATAGAAATAGAGATGGAGGAAGAGAGCAAATGGCAGATCATGAGATGTTGAATCTTGAAGAGATGGGCAATTTGAAAGACAGCATGGAATTGCTTGGGGAAGAACTGATGAATGGTCACCGGATCAACCCGAATCTGTATGTAGAATATGATGTAAAAAGAGGCCTGCGTGACTCCGCAGGTAAAGGTGTCCTGACAGGGCTTACCGAGATTTCAGATGTAACAGGTTACGATCTTATTAATGGACGTAAGATCCCGGCACATGGAAGACTGTATTATCAGGGATATAATGTAAATGATATCGTAGATGGTCTTAAGGGACGTAAATTTGGTTTTGAAGAAACCATCTATCTGCTTCTGTTCGGAAGACTTCCGTCAGATAAAGATATGGAAATATTCAAAAATATCATGGAAAACTTTGAAACTCTGTCCGGACGTTTTGTGCGTGACGTTGTTATGAAAGCTTCCAACGGTGATATCATGAATGCAATGCAGAGATGTATTCTCACTCTGTACACCTATGATTCCAAACCAGAAGATATTTCTGCGGAAAATGTTCTTCGCCAGAGCATTGAAATGATCGCAAAACTGCCTTTGATTGCAGTATATTCCTATCATTCCTACAGACATTTCCGTCGTGATGAGACTTTGTTTATCCGTAATCCACAGAAAGGGCTTTCCCTTGCAGAAAACATCCTTCTGATGCTTCGACCGGATGGCAAATACACAGAACTGGAGGCGAAAGTACTTGATATTGCCCTGATTCTTCATGCAGAGCATGGTGGTGGTAACAACTCTACTTTTACGACACACGTAGTTACTTCTTCCGGAACAGATACTTATTCTTCTATTGCAGCATCTATCGGTTCGCTCAAAGGACCTCGTCATGGTGGTGCAAACCTTAAGGTACAGAACATGTTTGAGGATATCGAGGCGAATGTCAAAGACTGGACAGATGAGAAAGAGGTAGAAGCATATCTCCGCAAGATTCTGAATAAAGAAGCATTCGATCATACCGGTCTGATCTATGGTATGGGACATGCTGTTTATACACTTTCTGATCCGCGTGAAGTAATCCTGAAACGTTTTGCCAGAGACCTTGCACAGGAGAAGGGAATGATGAAAGAATTTGCCCTTTACGAACTGGTAGAACGTCTGGCAGGAAGAATGGTCATGGAACAGCGGAGACTTTTCAAAAATGTCTGCGCAAACGTAGACTTTTACAGTGGTTTCGTATATACTATGCTTGGAATCCCCAAAGAGCTGTTTACACCAATTTTCGCAATTGCACGTATTCCGGGATGGAGCGCACATCGTCTTGAGGAAATCCTCAATGCGAGCAAGATTATCCGTCCGGCATATAAATATGTGGGACATCATGCAAACTTCGTTCCGTTTGAAGAAAGAGAGCCGGAGGAAGGCTGCGAAGAAGTATTGCGGGATCTCGAAAAGGAATCCCCAGAACAGCCGGAAGAACAGGCAGAAACTATAGAAAAAGAGGCACCGCAGGATTCGACAGAGTGCCCTGAGGAGAAGAAATAAATGAAACAGGTTATTTTAACTGGTGACCGTCCTACCGGAAGACTTCATGTAGGACATTATGTAGGCTCACTGAAAGAACGTGTTAAACTTCAGAATTCCGGTGATTATGATGAAGTTTATATTATGATTGCAGATGCGCAGGCGCTGACAGACAATGCGGAACATCCGGAAAAAGTACGTCAGAATATCATTCAGGTTGCATTGGATTATCTGGCATGCGGGATCGATCCGGCAAAATCTACAATCTTTATTCAGTCTATGGTACCGGAACTGACAGAACTGACTTTTTATTATATGAACCTTGTTACGGTTGCACGTGTGCAGCGTAACCCTACCGTTAAAGCTGAAATTCAGATGCGTAACTTTGAGGCAAGCATTCCGGTTGGTTTCTTCTGTTATCCAATCAGCCAGGCAGCAGATATCACAGCTTTTCGTGCAACTCATGTGCCGGTTGGCGAGGATCAGCTTCCAATGCTTGAACAGTGTAAGGAGATCGTACACAAATTTAATACAGTATATGGCGAAACTCTTACCGATCCAAAGATTGTCCTGCCATCCAATAAGGCATGCTTACGTCTGCCTGGTATTGACGGCAAAGCCAAAATGAGTAAATCTCTTGGCAACTGCATTTATCTTTCTGATGAGGAAGCGGATGTTAAGAAGAAGATCATGTCCATGTTTACGGATCCGAATCATCTTCGTGTCCAGGATCCTGGTCGTGTAGAAGGTAACCCGGTATTTATTTACCTGGAAGCATTCTGCAAACCGGAATATTTCCCGGAATTCCTTCCAGAATATCAGAATCTCGAAGAACTTGAAGATCATTACCGCAGAGGCGGTCTTGGTGATGTTAAGGTTAAGAAATTCCTGAATAATGTTATGCAGGCAGAACTTGGACCAATCCGTGCAAGAAGAAAAGAATGGGAACAGCGTATTCCGGATGTTATGGATATTCTCAAAGAAGGCAGCAGAGTAGCAGAAGCCAAGGCAGCTGAGACACTGAATGATGTCAAAGCATCTATGAGAATCAACTACTTTGACAGTGATCAGTCTGATATGTATCAGAAATAAAAAGCATTAAATTATAGCAACTGTTTTGGAGAAATCTGAAACAGTTGTTTTTTTGTGCGTTTTAAATCTGATAGAAAAAAATGTGTGTTGTTTTTTGTGGGTTTCTTTTTGAAAATCAGTTGTTTTTTGCAGAGTTTAAATAAGATAACCTTGACATCAGGAAAGTTAAATAGTAAAATTATAACTATTAGATAGTCGGTATTATATGAGGTATTTGACGATAGATGAGATTATGAAAGTGAGGAGCTATCAATGGCAAATGAACATAACGATCAGATCAGAATCGTGCAGGAGACGGTAGCAGGTAAGGAAATTACTTTTGCCCATGTAATGGGTGGCCCGGCTCCGATCATATATCAGAAACTTGGACTGAACCCACAGGTGGATTACCGTTCATCTGCAATCGGAATCATGAACATGACACCATCTGAATCAGCAGTTATCGCATCCGATATTGCAGTAAAGAGCGGTAACGTTTATCTTGGATTTGCGGATCGTTTCACAGGAACCATGATCATCACAGGAGAAATCTCTGATGTTATGTCTGCAATGACAGAAGTTGTGGATTATTTCCGTGATACACTGGGATATGTAGTCTGCAACATCACCAAAAGATAGGAAGTAAAACATGGAAGAACGTATAACGAGAGAAGAACTTCTCGAGAGACTGTTTCATGATGATTATGAGAATCTGAAAGGAAGGAAGCTTCGTCTGACGCGTGTACGGGTTCCGGGTAAGTCTCTTGATTTTGCACATGTAATCACTCCTTCAGATCCGGCTGTTTATCAGAACCTGGCACTCAACATTGGTGTTCACGAAGGAGAAGATCATACAGGTGAATCCATTGGTATTATGCGCGTTACGCCATGGGAGGCCATTGTGGTTGCAACAGATGTTGCAGTGAAGGCGGCAGATGTTCAGGTAGGATTTATGGATCGTTTCAGTGGAGCACTGATTATACTTGGCGGTTTATCGCAGGTGATGACTGCAGTAGAAGAAGTTGTGAAATTTTTTCGTGATGAGCTGCATTTCGATGTATGTGAGATTCACAAAAGCTGATAACAGGACAGGATAAAGAATGAAAAAAGTTTTCTTAATGGGGCGAAGTGAAGCTGGTAAGACTTCTTTGACACAGGCGTTGAAGGGTGAAGAATTACATTATCACAAAACCCAGTATACAAATTCAAATGAAGATACGATCGATTCACCGGGAGAATACGCAGAATCCAAGCATTTCAGCGTCGGACTGGCGTGTTTTTCTTTTGAGGCAGATGTTGTTGCAATCGTGCAGGCGGCAGATGAACCATTCAACTTATTCAGTGATGGCAGCAGATGTTTCCTTTTGAGACCGCTGATCGGTATTATTACAAAGGTTGATTCTCCATATGCTAATTTACCAATGGTTCGTCAGTGGATGCAGAATATGGGATGTGAGCATATTTTTGAGGTGAATAATGTTACACGTGAAGGTATTCCTGAATTGATGGCGTATCTTCAGGATGATCTTCCGAAGCTGACACTTGAACAGGCTAAGTTTAAGCAGAGCCTTGGGCTGAACGAATGGCAGCCATTGCCGGAAGGTGTGGAATATCCGAAAGATATTCGATAAGACATGACAGAGAGACATACAGAGATGTGTGTCTTTTTTTTATGTAATAATGGAAAATTACTCCGTAATGTTCCTATTACATAAAAACGCTCTGCGAGGATGCGACCAGATGCAGATGGAATATGTCTGCTACCTGGTAGAAAAATGAAAAGAATGAAAAGTTTTCAGAAATGAAACATAAAACATGGTAATAAACATCAAAAATGAATAATAAAAAGATGCAAAACATAGAAAAAATATACGTATAGCACAAAAATATTGACTGTATTTCTGAAAAATGATATGTTTTAAATGAAAAATGAAACAAAGATTGAAAGAAAAATGAAATCATAAAGGGGGTAATGAGATGGTAAAAGTCGGGATTATAGGATGTGGAAAGATTGCACAGGTTCGTCATATTCCGGAATATCTGGATAATCCGAATGCAAAGCTGACTGGCCTTTATGATCTGAATCTGCAGCGGGCAAAAGAACTTGCTGAAAAATATGACTGTAAGTCTTATGAAAGCGTTGAGGAGATGCTGGCAGATCCGGAAATTGATGCAGTCAGTGTATGTGTGGCAAATCATGTGCATGCTGAAATTACGATTGCAGCATTAAAAGCCGGAAAACATGTACTTTGTGAAAAACCGATGGCAACAAAATTAAAAGACTGCCAGATGATGGTGGATACAGCAGAGCAGATGAGCAAAAAACTTATGATCGGTCAGAATCAGAGATTTGCAAAAGCCCATGCAGAAGCAAAAAAACTCATCGAGCGTGGAGATATCGGAAGCGTTCTTACTTTCAAAACAACATTCGGACATGGCGGTCCGGAAACATGGAGTGTAGATGCTGGTCCGCAAAACTGGTTCTTTGATAAGAAGAGAGCTGCAATGGGAGCAATGGCAGATCTTGGAGTACATAAGACAGACCTGATCCAGTACCTGCTTAATGATACAGTAGAGGAAACAACTGCAAAAGTTACGACTCTGGATAAGAAAGACAGTAATGGAAACCTGATTGGAGTAGATGACAATGCCATCTGTATTTACAAAATGAAGAGCGGAATCATCGGAACGATGACAGCCAGCTGGACGTATTATGGTGAGGAGGATAATTCCACGATCATCTATGGAACAGAAGGAATGCTCAAGATTTATCATGACCCGAAATATTGTATCGAACTGATCCGCAAAGATGGAGGAAAAGTGTTCTACGATATTGATCAGATTCAGACAAATGATAATCAGACAAAATCAGGAATCATTGATGCCTTTGTAGAATCTGTAGAAAATGATACAGAACCGGCTGTTCCGGGGAAAAGCGTACTCAGTGCAATGAAAGCAATTTTCGGAAGTCTGAAATCAAGCGAACTTGGAAGAACCGTTCGCGTAGATGAGGAGGAATTAGAGTGAAGATAGGGTTAGTCAGTGCAATACTGGAAGATTATGATTTCAAAAAAATGATCGATACGGTTTCAGAGATTGGCTATGAATGTGTGGAAGTTGCCTGCTGGCCGAAAGCCAAAGCAGAGCGCAGATATGCAGGAGTCAGCCACATCGACGTGGCAAATCTGGGAGACAAAGAAGCAGAAGAAATTCTTTCTTATTGCAAAGAGAAGAATGTGGAGATTTCTTCTCTGGCATTTTATCCGAATACCATGGATGGAAATCTGGAAAAAAGAGCTGCCAATATTGAACACTTATACAAAGTAATCGATGCAAGCAAAAAACTTGGAATTAACCTTGTTACAACCTTTATCGGAAGAGATCAGACAAAGACAGTAGAAGAAAATCTGGAACTGGTAAAAAAAATCTGGATTCCGATCGTGCGTTACGCAGAGGAAAAGAAAGTTCGTATTGCAATCGAAAACTGCCCGATGCTCTTTGACGGAGATCAGTGGCCAGGTGGACAGAACCTGATGACAACACCGGTAATCTGGAGAAAAGTCTTTGATATTCTTGACAGTGATTATATCGGAATCAATTATGATCCATCTCATTTTGTATGGCAGATGATTGATTACATCCAGCCGCTTTACGAGTTTAGAGATAAAATCTTCCATGTACATTACAAAGACATTAAACTTTTCAAAGAAAAACTGAAAGAGTGTGGAACAATGGCATATCCACTTCAGTACATGAAACCAAAGCTTCCGGGACTGGGAGATGTGGATTGGGGCAAATATGTGTCTGCATTAACAGACATTGGATTTGAAGGATATACCTGTATTGAAATTGAAGATAAATCTTTCGAAGGTTCCGAAGAAAGAGTTCTGGACAGCTTGAAACTTTCTCTGAGATATATGAGACAGTTTGTAATCTGAGAAGTTGCTCTGAATAATTGAATTATTAAATAAAATGCTGAAATAATGCGGGGGAAAACCGCTTATTAAAAACAAACATATTCCAAAAGGAGGAAATGAATTATGAAGAAAACAGTAGTTTGCATGCTGATCGCAGCTATGACAATGGGTAGTATGGTTACTCCAGTATTTGCGGACGGAGAAGGAGATGCTACACACATTTATGTACTGACAGCTCCGGAAGATCATGGCTGGACTGGTTCCGTAGCAACATTCGCAAAAGAAAAAATCGAAGAAGTAAATGACGCAGGAACTTACAGTGCAGAGCTGATCACATCTGCAGATGCAGCAGAACAGATTGTCAACATCGAAGATATCATCGCAGCTGGTGAAGACAACATCGCTGTTGTTATTCAGCCAATCGATGATACTGTTCAGTCTGCAATCCAGCAGCTGGTTGACGCTGAGATCCCATATGTAGCTTTTGACCGAATCATTGAAGGCGTAGCTGACAGTGCAGTATCCAACGTAAAAGGTGACAACGAAGGTATCGGTGCAGCATGTGCGGCTTACTATACAGAGCAGGGATTAAAACCTGGTGATGCAGTTTATGTATACGAAGGAGATACTTCTTCTGTAACAACTCTCCGTGATGAAGGATTCACAAAGTACCTTACCGGAGAACTGGAATACGATGGAAAAACAATTGCAGACGATGCAAAATGGTCTGAAGACGATCTGAAATCTATCACATATTCAGGTGCTATGAACTGGAGCCGTTCTGATACAAAGACAGCCTATGAATCTCTGCTCGGAGATGCATCCAACGCAGATATCAAATGGTTCTATGCAGAAGACGATGAACTTGCAATGGGTATCCTTGAAGCTCTTCAGGGCGGCGGAATCGACGATGCAACAAAAGAAAAATTCCTCGGAAATGCACCTTATCTGACAGGCTGTGGCGGACTGGATGAGCTTTATGCAGTACTTCGTGGTGAATCCTTCACAGATATCGCAGATCAGTTTGGTGGTATTGTATCTGTAACTTACAGTCCTGCAATGATCCAGACAGCAATCCAGGATATGGTTGATTATCTGGATGGAAAAGATGTAGAACAGGATCACGTAATTGCCTGCGAAATCGTAAATAAGGACAACGTAAAAGATTATCCTTCTTTCTAAATCGAGTAATTTTCGTGATATAATTCTTTTTAATAAGACAGAAATGGCGAAGGGAACTGTAAAGTTCCCTTCTGTCAGATAATTAAATGAATGCGTATCAGAGCAATGTATCAAAAAGCCCGGTAACTCGGGCGGGGAGGCGAGAATTATGAGTTTGCTGCAGATGAAGAACATCTGTAAGTCCTTCAGTGGGGTTCCGGTACTGAAAAATGTACAGCTTACAGTAGAAAAAGGAGAGGTGCATGCACTTCTTGGAGAAAATGGAGCGGGAAAATCAACACTTATGAATGTTTTGACAGGTGTATTTCCGCGTGATAAAGGCGAGATAGAATTTGATGGTAAGGAACTGAAAAATATTACAATAAAGCAGTCTGAAAACCTGGGAATAGCTTTTGTTCATCAGGAACTAAATCTGTTTAATGATCTGAAAGTATATGAAAATATTTTTCTTCAGAAAGAATATACGACTAAATTTGGATGTCTTGATAAGAAAAAAATGATTCAGGAGGCAGAGAGACTGTTCCAGGAACTGGGAGTGGATATTGATCCTACGCAGCAGGTTTCTAAACTGAAAACCAGTCAGAAACAGTTACTTGAAATATCAAAAGCACTGTTTTTTAAAGCAAAACTTCTGATTTTGGATGAGCCAACAACATCATTAAACAATGATGAGGTGGCACATCTGTTTGACATTGTCAATAATTTGAAGAAAAAGGGAACTTCCTTTATCTTTATTTCACATAAAATGCCGGAGATTTTCCGTCTGTCAGACCGATATACCGTATTCCGAAATGGAGAATTTATAGGTGCCGGAAATATAAAGGATACTACACCAGAAGATGTTACACGTATGATGGTTGGAGAGAAATATTCGGATCAGGATGTATATGAAAAAAGGTCGTTGGGTGATATAATCCTGGAACTGAAGGATTTCAGTGGAGAAGGTTTTCGCAATATCAATCTGGCAGTAAAAAAAGGCAGTATTGTTGGACTGACCGGCCTTCAGGGTGCCGGAAGCAGTGAACTGATGCAGTGTATGTTTGGTGTAACAAGAGCATACAGCGGCGAGATGCGGGCAATGGGCAAAGTTATGCGGGATCACTCTATTCATACAGCTATGAAAGATCAGATTGCGATGCTTGCTTCGAACAGAAAAGAAAATTCTGTGATTCCAGATATGAATATTCTGGAAAATATGTATCTGTCAGAACATACTCTTTCTGCATGGAAACCAGCTATTTCAAAAAAGAAAGAAATAGAGAGATATAAAAAATATAAAGAGATGCTGAATATAAAGGCAAATTCCTGCGAAGATTTAATTACATCATTAAGTGGTGGAAATCAGCAAAAAGTTTTTCTTGCACGTTGGCTGAATACAGATGCAGAAATTCTTCTTCTGGACAACCCGACACAGGGAATCGATGTAGGAGCAAAAGCAGAAATTTACAAACTGATCCTGGAACTTGCAAAACAGGGAAAAACAATTCTGATCAATACTTTAGAAATACCGGAGATCCAGAAAGTTGCCGATTACTGTGCAGTATTTTATAACGGTGAGATCATTAAAGTTCTGGAACATCAGGAAATTGATGAGATGACAGTCATGATGTATTCAACAAATGCGGCGCAGGCAGAGGAGGGAAAATAAGATGAGTAAAAAGAATACAGCAGTTCCTGGACGTATCGCAGGATTTTTGGGAGAAAATAGTTATATCATTGTTTTTGTGGCAATTTTTATCGTATATGCACTGACAACAAACGGACTGACCTGGAGCGGTATGATGAATGTATTTCGTCATTCTGCAGTAATTGGCATCATCGGATTGGGCATGGGACTGATCTGCATCACCGGTGAGATCGATCTTTCTGTTGGTTCCATGCTGGCTTTAGATGGTGGATTTTCTGTCATTATCTTTAACATGACAAACAGCATTATCCTCACATTTTTATTTGCAGTTCTGTTTGGCGCATTCTGCGGACTGATCAATGGCGTGATGGTAGGATGGATCCAGATGCCAGCATTTATCGTTACACTGGCAACGATGCTGATTTATCGTTCTTTTGCACAGTATTTCTGCCAGCATGTGGATAAAGCACTGATCGGGGGAGGAAGTTCTGTGTACAAGATGGCAAACAGCCAGTCCTCTTATCAGACACTTTATAATTTTGGTAATGGAAAAGTATCTACGATTCCGATCGTTGGTCTGATCCTTATTATCATGACACTTGTTTTTGTATATATCACAACAAGTACAAAATATGGCAAAAAAGTATATGCAGTAGGAAGTAACATGAAAGGTGCACAGATGGCGGGAATCAATACCGCGGTTGTGAAAATTTCTGTATTTGTGATCGCGGGTGCACTTGTTGGAATCGGTGCTTTTCTCTGGATTGCAATGAATGCTTCTGCTGACCCGGCAACGACAGGAAACAGTTATGAGATGTATGCTATCGCAGCAGCAGTCCTTGGTGGAATCAGTATGTCGGGTGGAAAAGGAAAATGTCTGGGAATTCTGTTTGGTGCAATGTCCTATACGATTATTGATAAAATTATTGTGTCCCTTAAAATGGACTCTCTTATTAACAACGCGATTAAAGGAATTATTCTGTTGATCGTCATCATGGTGCAGATTGTAGGTCCGCAGATCAAACAGAAATTCAAGAAGACAGAGTAGAAATACAGGAACATAAATATCTCTGTTAAACAGGCTCAAAATGCTTTATAATAGAAATGATTTTAACCTAAAACCTGAAAAAGAGAGAAAGTATGAAGAAGATAACTGTTTCGTTAATTGCTGAGAAAGCACAGGTATCACCGGCAACGGTATCAAGAGTTCTGAATCACAGAGAACTGGTGAAAGAGCCAACAATACGACGGGTAGAGGAAGCAATGCGTTCTCTGGGCTGTCAGATAGAAAATACAGTCACAGTTTCGAAGGAGACACAGCCGTTGATCGTTCTGAACATTCCGGGAATCGAGAATGTATTTTATCAGGAGATCATCCGGGGTGCGAGAGTATCTGCAAAGGCACATGGATGCCATCTGCTGATCCATGAATCACATCTGAATAAAGGGAATCTGCTGGATTTCTGCAATCTTCTGCGGAGAGTGGATGCAGCAGGCGTGATTCTTCTGAATCGTGTTTCGGAAGAGGGCCTGAATCAGATACGAGTGATCGCTCCGCTGGTACAGTGCTGTGAATATAATGACCATGCGGATTACCCATATGTCAGTATTGATGACGCCAGAGCTGCAGAACTTGCAACGGAATATCTTCTGTCAAATGGAGGAAGTAAGATCGCGCTGATCAACGGACCGGGAAACTTCAAATATGCAAGAAGACGTCAGGAAGGATTTATGAATGCACTTCGTAACGCGGAGGTCATGATCCCGAAGCAGTGGATCGTGCAGCTGCCGGAAGTAAGCTATGAGATGGCTTATGCAGCGGTGTGCAGATTATTGAACTCTGACAGCAGACCGAATGCATTTTTTACCATATCCGATGTTTTTGCAGCGGCAGTGATCCGTGCGGCGAAGCGTTTTCACCTGCATGTACCGCGGGATATTCTGGTGGTTGGATTTGATAATATTGAGTTATCCTCTATGACCTCACCTTCGATCACAACTGTGAATCAGCCGAAATTTCAGATGGGTTATACAGCCTGTGAGATGTTATTGGAACTGATGGAAGATCCTCATGGGGAAATGAAATCGCTTTTACTTGATACAGAACTGGTGATCAGGGAATCAACATAAGAATAGAACAGCCGGAGATATTCCGGCGAATTCTTTTGCAGCAGGTGTGCCGGCGAGGGTGATCTGTGAGATTACAGAAGAAGATTCTGTAAAAAATATGTTTGAGGAAATTTACTGACAGAATATGTGACTTTATAGAAAAACACCGGAGCAGGTTATGAAATCTGTTCCGGTGTTTTCCTGAATATGTGTGCATTCTTAAGATATCATATCTGATTGTCTGATGCAGTATCACATATTATAGAAACATTGCATATTTTCTATTTTTCGTTTCATTATAGAATTACATTCCATCTTTCAGCACATCATAGTCTCTCAATACTTTCTCGATCACCGTTCCCTTAATGAAGTGGAGCAGAGGTTTCTTAATGATGCCGGCTCCCGGAATATCAATTTCCAGTGGAGATTTACCATCCATCAGCTTCACACTGCTGCTTAAGAGTTCACGGATATCGTAAACGCTTCCCCATACTTCCGGTACGCCACGGTCAACACCAAGGAGTCCATAAACAGCTTCCATCGCAGTTCTGACAGAGTATTCTGTGGTGAATACGGTATCACGCGGGGTATCTGCGAACTGGCCGAGGAATGCGAAGTTTACACAGCCATCCGGGATTACGTCCGGGCGGTCACCTTTTGTTCTTGGCATGAAGAATGCGGTGATATAAGGCATCATGGTCGGTACGCACACTGCACTGTGTTCAGCAAGTTCATCAATCTGATCTTCCGGAACACCGAGATGATACAGCCACTCTGCGGTGATCTCTTTACCGGTACAGTCTTTCATAGGTTTCTTGATATAGTCGCCAGGTACATCTGTGAACAGACCATAAACCCATACGCAGACCTTATCTTTGTCCTGATCCTTGAACTGTCCCTGACGGTTGATGGTCCAGCTTAAGAGCCACTTGGAATCCTGACAGCTTACGATACCACCTGTAACAACTTTGCCGGTACGCGGATCACGTTTGCAGATGTCAGTAATATAAGGAATGATCTTGTCATCCAGAGTTGTGACGGTCGCGGATTCCCAGTTGGTCTTGTTGATATCGGAGCAGAATTTTTCCGGATGTCCGAAGGACGGATCCTGTGCTGCGATATTTTTCCAGAGTGACCAGCAGCCGCTTGTACGAACTTCCGCATCACCGTTTGGTGCATGGTTCTGATCACCGTAGATCGTGCCTTCTGTACAGCTTCCGTTGGTAACAAATACGAGGTCATTTTCAGTAAGGACGATGCCTTTTTCTACTCCGTTGACTTTGCATTCGATTGCAGAAGCAATCTTCTTGCCATCCTTGAAATCAAAGATAACGTTAGTAACTTCAGTATTAAACTGGAAGTCAACGCCAGCATCTTCCAGATATTTCTGCATTGGAAGGATCAGGGATTCGTACTGGTTGTATTTGGTGAATTTCAGGGCACTGAAATCCGGAAGTCCTGCGATATGGTGGATGAAACGCTGGAAGTAGAGCTTCATCTCCAGAGCACTGTGCCAGTTTTCAAATGCAAACATAGTTCTCCAGTACAGCCAGAAGGTGGAATTGAATACTTCATCATCGAAAACATCTTCGATGGTCTTATCGTAGAGGTCTTCATCTTTAGTCATGAAGAGCTTCATGATTTCCATACAGCCCTTCTGGCTGAGGTTGAATTTGCCGTCTGTATGAGCGTCTTCTCCGCGATTTACAGTTGCACGGCAAAGAGAATAGTTTGGATCATGTTTGTTCAGCCAGTAGTATTCATCCAGTACAGAAACACCAGGTGTTTCAATAGAAGGAATGCTGCGGAACAGATCCCAGAGACACTCGAAATGGTTTTCCATTTCACGGCCGCCTCTCATGACATAGCCGCGGGTTGGATCGAAGATACCGTCGCAGGCACCACCGGCGATGTCCATAGCTTCCAGAATGTGGATATGGGAACCAGGCATCTGACCGTCACGAACGAGGAAGCAGGCAGCAGCGAGTGAAGCAAGCCCGCTGCCTACGATATAAGCGTTTTTGTCATCGACGCCTTCTGGCTTTTCCGGACGGGCGAATGCTTCGTAGTTACCGTTTGTATAATAAATACCTTTGCTGTTCTTTTCATATTTGCCGCGTTCTGTGTTGCGGTAATCAGATCTGGCAGCTTCGGCTTTTTTGGCCTTTGTAGCTTTGATCTTTTTATTTTCCTGAGACGTTTTGGTAAGAATAGCTGCTGCGCCGGCTCCGGCTGCAAGTGCAACACCAAGTTTTAATCCTTTTTTAGACATGTAAAAAACCACCTTTCATTTGTTTGTGATGATGTGTAGCTTTCCTTTTCTGTCTCTTATAGTATTGCCATTTGCGTTTGAATTCAATTTACAAAAAATATGGAATGAGTAAAAACTTATCATTTGGCATGTTTTGTAAAGTTTTGAATAGAATTTGTGATGTTTCCATGGATTGTGATGCACATGTTGTCGCAGATAGATGCATAATCTGATCGCATTCCCTGACGAATCCAGTCGAGCATGATTCCGACAAAACTGTATTTGTAAAAATCAGCGATGAAATTTTTCTGTTCGTTAGTAAGAAGTGTTTCTTTTGACTGCTCTTCGACAACACCCATGATAAGGTAATGAGTTAACTGGAAGAGAAAATTCTCGATCTGTTCCCGACTGATTGCGTTGTAAGCATTTATAATGAAAGGTTTGTTTTCATAGACTGCTTCAAAAATCTGAAGAAGTCCTTCCTGCCAGGTATCATAGGTCTTTTTTCCCTGGAGAGCTTTACGTGATTCTTCGAGACATACCCATTCGACCAGATCGTAGATATCTTTGAAATGATAATAAAAAGCCATACGGCTGATGCCACAGTCGGTGGTCAGATCGTTGATCGTGATTTTGTTCAGCGGCTTTTTGAGAAGAAGTTTTTTCAGGGATTCTGCCAGAGCATGTTTGGTGATATTTGACATGGGATTCCTCCGTTTGTGTGTTGGTTTTGAAGTGCATATTTCGGGATTTTGCCATATTTATGACAAAACACTTCACGGGATAGTGCCAGTGAGCAGTAACTGTTTATTATTATAATAGGATAACGGAATGTCTGCAAGGTTGACAGTTACTGGCACTGGTGAGAAAATTAGGATACAATTACTGTTTACTCAGTTGTTGTGAACGGTCAGATATAATGAACATCGGAGGCAGGATATATATGAGTGGATTAAAAATAAAACAGGAATGGATGCAGAAAACAGTTGTTGTCTGGTTTGGCGCACTTTTATGCTGTTTGTTGTGGGGAAGTGCATTTCCCTGTATCAAAATCGGATATCGGCTGTTTGAAGTCGATGTAGCGGATACGGCATCGCAGATCCTTTTTGCCGGCTGCAGATTTACACTGGCAGGAGTTCTGGCAGCTGGGATTGGGAGTGTAATGGAGGGGTGTTTTTTACGGCCGGAGAGAAAAGCAGCAAAAGAAATTATCTGGTTAAGTCTGCTTCAGACGATCATTCAGTATTTCTTTTTTTATATGGGACTTGCACATACCAGTGGAGTAAAAGCTTCTATTATAGAAGCGGTGAATGTATTTATTGCGATTCTGGTAGCCGGATTTTTGTTTCATCAGGAAAAGATTACAGCAAGAAAAATCACCGGCTGTATTCTGGGATTTGCAGGAGTAGTATTGATTAATCTGAATGGAATGAACTTTCAGTTCAGTTTGGCAGGAGAGGGAGCCATTTTCTTTTCTACGATCGCTTATGCATTTTCTTCGGTGTTTGTAAAGAAATTTTCGCAAAGATTTAATCCGGTCATGCTCAGTGCTTATCAGTTTGTGATTGGAGGAATCGTGCTTATGGCGGCAGGAGGCGTTATGGGCGGACATATTACAAAAGTGACACCAAGTGGAATCGGACTGCTGGCCTATCTGGCGCTGGTTTCAGCAGTGGCATATTCCCTCTGGGGCATTCTTCTGAAATATAATCCGGTTTCAAGAGTTACAGTATTTGGATTTATGAATCCGGTATTTGGCGTGCTTCTTTCGGCACTTCTGCTGGGTGAAAAAGATCAGGCATCCGGAATATTGGGATTGTTTTCACTTCTGCTTGTAAGTGTTGGAATTTATGTAGTAAATAGTGGAAAGTGATCCTGGATGACCGACCATGAAATACAGCGTAAAAAAACGTAAAAATTATGGAAAAAACTGTTGACATATGAATGCCCTTATAGTAAAATAACCCAATGTGACATAGTGCGATAACTCCTGAGCCAAAGCCCCGGCAAAGGTGTTTTTATCAGCGGTTTCGGACATTTCCGCAGTATAGATTTGCACTGTTCACCAGGAATTTTATACATGATATTACGGATGACCGTAATTACACAAATTATCGTTGATAAATAACAGGAGGTAAAACCATGCAGACTTATATGGCTAATCCAGATAAAATCGAAAGAAAATGGTATGTAGTTGACGCTGAAGGCTGTACACTGGGCCGTCTGGCATCTGGTGTTGCTAGCGTATTAAGAGGAAAGAACAAACCGCAGTTCACACCACACGTTGATACAGGTGATTATGTGATCATCGTTAACGCTGATAAAGTAAAAGTAACTGGTAAGAAAATGGATCAGAAGATTTATTATCATCACTCCGATTATGTTGGTGGAATGAAAGAAACCACATTAAAAGAAATGATGGCTAAGAAACCGGAGAAGGTTATCGAGCTGGCAGTTAAAGGTATGCTTCCAAAAGGACCTCTGGGAAGAACCATGTACAAGAAACTTTTCGTTTATGCCGGACCAGAGCACAAACATGAAGCTCAGAAACCGGAAACCTTAACATTTTAATAGGAGGTAGGAGACATTGGCTAGCGCAAAATTCTACGGAACAGGAAGAAGAAAAAAATCAATCGCAAGAGTTTACCTTACACCTGGTACAGGCAAAATCACAATTAATAAAAGAGATATCGACGAATACTTCGGATTAGAGACTCTGAAAGTTATCGTTCGTCAGCCACTGGCTGCAACAGAAACAGAAGGAAAATTTGACGTTCTCGTTAACGTTAAAGGTGGCGGATACACAGGACAGGCTGGTGCCATCAGACATGGTGTTGCAAGAGCCCTTCTTGAAGCAGATGCTGAATACAGACCAGTTCTTAAAGCTGCTGGATTCCTTACACGTGATCCACGTATGAAAGAACGTAAGAAATACGGTCTCAAAGCAGCTCGTAGAGCACCGCAGTTCTCTAAACGATAATTTATCGTTCAATATTGTATTATCTATCCCGGGAGCAATATGCTTCCGGGATTTTTCTAAAATTAATCTAATATCTTCTGATATTCAAAGCATTGATTCATTCATAATTCAAACAATTCAAATCAGTTAAAATAAATTTCAATAAAAAAATCCTAAATTATATTAATAAAATAGAATAGCAAAAAAAGTATCTTCAAAAGGGAAGTTAAAGTAATAAAGATAAAATCTAATGGCGGATGTTATCCTCGGACCATAGTAATAGTAAGAAAAGGATACAATCGCGAGTGATAAAGTATCTTTAAACAATGGAAAAATAACATGAGGATGCAATTGAGAATGATAAAGCATCTTTAAACAATGGAAAAATAACATGAGGATGCAATTGAATATGGCAAAGCATCTTCGGGTTTAGGGCAAGATAAATTAAGGATGCATTTATCGGTATCTGATATATGAAGAATATCTGCAAAAGTATAGAGAAAATAGTTGAGGATGCACAATTATTAACAAAAGTATCTACATGAGGAATTGAGAAGCAAATGAAGATATAACAGGATGCAAAAAAGTATCTTTAAATTTAAAGACTATCAAGTTGAGTCATAGTTTAAGTCTTATAAAATAGCAATTGAATAAGTTATAAATTTGCGAATGGAAAACAGTAAATTGAATGAGAGAGAACAAATAAAACCAATAAATAAAACCAATAAAGGAGAAAGTGATTTATGCAAAAATTCAAAGATGCTTTACGTGAGGAGCAAAAACGATTGGAAGAGATAATTGCAAAGGCAAAAAAAGAGAATGAGCATATGCCGGAAGGCAATCTCAGAATATCAAAGCACAAAAATAGATGCCGCTATTATCATTGTGTACATGATAGAAATGGCATCTATATACCGAAAAGAAATATGATATTAAGAGAGCAATTAGCTCAAAAGGCATACAATAGCTCCATCATAAACATAGCAGAAGAGCAACTTGCTAAAATAAATAAAATGTTGGAAATAGATGCGGATGAGAAAATGAAAAAAATGTATGATTCCTTGCATCCTGACAGAAAGAAATTAATAAATCCAATTGAGGATACCTGGGAGAATAATCTTCAAAAATGGTTTGCAGCACCATATCAAGGGAAAGAATTTCAAGAGGGCGCACCTATGATTTTAACTGAAAATGGAGAAAGAGTACGATCAAAATCCGAGAAGATTCTGGCAGATTATTTTTACAGACAGAATATTTTGTATAAGTATGAAAAACCATTATATTTGAAGGGGTATGGCACTGTTTATCCTGACTTTACATTTTTGTCTTCAAAAACAGGGAAAGAGATATATTGGGAACATGAGGGGATGATGGATAAGCAAGAATATGCAAGAAATGCTGTTCGAAAAATAGAATTATATCAAAAAAATGGGATTTATCCTGGGGAACGATTGATTCTTACATTTGAGACGGAACAAAGTATGCTTAATCAGAATATATTAGAAAAATTAGTAGAGAAATATTTATAAATTACTGTAGCTGAACTTTAAATTGCTACGAAAAGTATCTGCAATGATGAGTATTTTTACTATGAAGATGATATTTGGGATAAGAAGGTATCTACAGATCAAAGAAAAGCAAATTGTAGATGCAAGTATTTGTAGGGAAGTATCTTTAATTTGCAAAGAAAGCAAGATAAAGATACACTAATCAAGCAGCAAGCATCTTCAAGTGCAATAGAAAGAAAAAGCAAGATGCAATCATCGGGCGGCAAGCATCCTCAAGTACCATAGAAAGAAAAGCAAGATACACTAACCAGGCAGCAAGCATCTTTAAGTGCCATGGAAAGAAAAACAAGATGCAATCACCGGGCAGCAAGCATCTTCAAGTGCCATAGAAAGAAAAACAAGATGCAATCACCAGGCAGCAAGCATCCTCAATTGCCATAGAAAGAAAAAACAAGATGCAATCACCGGTCTGCAAGCATCCTCAATTGCCATAGAAAGAAAAACAAGATGCAATCATCGGGCAGCAAGCATCCTCAATTGCCATAGAAAGAAAAAACAAGATGCAATCACCGGTCTGTAAGCATCTTCAAGTGCCATAGAAAGAAAAGCAAGATGCAATCATCGGGCAGCAAGCATCCTCAAGTGCCATAGAAAGAAAAGCAAGATGCAATCACTGGTCTGCAAGCATCTTCAAGTGCCATAGAAAGAAAAACAAGATATAATTGCTTATTAGGAATCATCTTCAAAATATGGAAAATACAAGTTGAGGATGCGTTTGTTCATAGTTGACAGAAATAAGGCATCTGCATACGAATTAACTATGTAAATGAAGATGCACTGCTGAAAACTAAGTGATCTACAAATGTAATTAAAGTGCGAATGAAGATGCACTGCTGAGAATTAAGTAATCCACAAAAGTTATTGAAGAGCAGCTCAAGATGCACTGCCAAGGCATTAGGGAACAATATCAGAAAGAAGGAGTTGTTATCCCCCAATACTCTCTGGTTTCCGGATTAAAAAATCCCCTCTTGACCTTTCGCCGCTTTTGCGGTATAGTTCTCTACACTTTGTTAAAAATAATTTGAAAGCTAGTGTACGAAAGGAGCGAGTTTTATGACTTTTTATCAGGAACTTCAGCTGAGCTCGACCGGTTCGAAGCAGCTGATCAAAAACACCACTGACCCGAAAGAAAAACGCAGACATATTTTAATCTATAATTTTAAAGTCTATCTGGTAATGATATTCTGTGTTGCGGTGGTATCGCTGTATAGCAAGTTTATTGGAAATGATAACAGTGTCGTAGGTGTAACTGTCCTGCTTGCGGTGCTTGTGCTCAGACAGGCAGACTTTGGAATCCGCACATCACATGGATTGCTCTCTATTGCCGGAATATTTGCTATTCTGATGACGGCACCACGTTTTGCAAACACACTGTCACCAGTACCTGCATTTGCAGTAAATGTGATTGCAATTCTTCTTCTGATGATTCTTGGATGCCACAATGTGATCATGTACAATCATTCCACTTTTGTACTGGGGTATTTACTTCTGCTTGGCTATGATGTGACAGGAGCATCATACATAAAGCGAGTGGAAGGCCTTGCGGCAGGTATGATCTTGTGTATGATCATTTTCTACAAGAATCAGAAAAACAGACCGTACAGAAGAACCTTTCTTGATCTGTTTCGAGAATTTGATCTTCATTCAGCGCGTGGCAGGTGGTATCTGAAACTGACATTCATCGTATCAAGTGCGATGCTGTTTATGAATCTTCTTGGACTTCCAAGAGCTATGTGGGCAGGAATTGCCTGTATGTCAGTATGCCTTCCATTTACAAAAGACTGCGTTGCAAGATCAGGAAGCAGATGGCAGTTTAATATAGTAGGCTGTGCGATATTTATCGTGCTGTACCTGGTACTTCCGGAGTCAATGTATCCGTATATTGGTATGATTGGTGGAATTGGAGTTGGATATTCAGCAGGATATGCATGGCAGACAGTATTCAATACTTTTGGCGCATTGTCCATCGCAGCAGGATTATTTGGAATGCCGGCTGCGGTTGCACTTCGTATCGGCGCAAATGTATTTGGTTCGGTCTATACCGTAATTTGCAATAAGATAATTGACAAACTGGCTGACAGATTTATGGTAAGACAAAGTGCAGAAGCATAAATATTACCTGTGAACAGTAACCAAAATAATGATATATACAGAACTGTCATGTGTTTTTTCTTGACAGAGAAATGCTGAATTGGTAACATATTAAAGGATATAAAGATTGAGAAAGCGTTGATTTTTATTCTGAATCAACGCTCTTTTTATGAAGGAGGAATAATATGTTAAAAGTATGGATTGCAGGTGCCAGCGGACAGATTGGACGCGCCCTGAATGATGTGCTTGATCCAATGCAGATTGAAGCACTGAACACAGATCTTGATGAACTGGACATTACAGATACTGATGAAGTCATCAATTTCGGTACAGTCAACCGCCCGGATGTCATCATCAACTGTACTGGTATCACAGACACCGATGAGTGTGAAGCGAACCCGGAACATGCGTACCGTGTCAATGCCCTCGGTGCAAGAAACTTAAGTATCGTTGCCCGTAAATGTGGATCTAAGATCGTGCAGCTTTCTACAGATGATGTTTTTGACGGACAGAGCAAGAAACCGTATACAGAGTTTGATGATACCAATCCGCTGACAGTATATGGCAGATCCAAAAGAGCCGGAGAAAACTATGTCAAAGAATTTACGCACAAGCATTTTGTTATCCGAAGTAACTGGGTGTACGGACATGGTGGACACAACTTTGTAAACCGCGTGCTGGCAGCGGCAGAAGCAGGAAACGGACTTTCTGTTGCATCCGATCAGTTTGGTTCTCCGACCAGTGCAAAAGACCTGGCAAAGATGATCATGTATCTGATCAGCACCAACGAATATGGAACCTACCATGTAACATGCAGAGGTGTATGCAGCCGGTACGAATTTGCGCAGGAAATCTTAAAACTTGCAGGTAAGGATATAGAGCTGAGAGCTGTTCCGACAGAGCAGTCAGACCTTTCCGCAGTCAGACCACCGTACGCGGTTCTGGATAATTTTATCCTTCGTATCATTGAAGTGTATGATATGCCGGACTGGAAAGAATCACTGAAAGAGTACATGGATGAAAGAACGGAGGATTGATATGAAAGAAAAAAACGTAAAAGCAAAAGCTCCGAATAAAAAAGTTCTCGGACTGACTACAAAGATTTTTATTGCACTGCTCGCTGGTGCAATTCTGGGTATTGTACTTTGTTATCTGGTTCCGGACAGCAGCTTTAAGAAAGATGTCATTGTTGAGGGCATTCTGTATGTCATCGGACAGGGATTTATCCGTCTGATGAAGATGCTGGTCGTACCATTGGTATTCTGCTCTTTGGTCTGCGGAAGTATGGCGATCGGAGATACCAAGAAGCTCGGAACCGTAGGTGTGAGAACTCTGGCATTTTACCTTGCAACAACTGCACTGGCAGTTTGCGTTGCACTTGGTGTCGGAAATCTGATCAATCCTGGTGTCGGACTTGACATGAGCGCGATCCAGAGTTCTGCGGCATCCGTGGAAACCATGGAAGCAACGTCACTCACTGATACGATCCTCAACATCATTCCGGACAACCCGATCAATTCTCTGGCGAGCGGAAGCATGCTTCAGGTTATCGTATTTGCCCTGATCGTAGGTGTGATCCTCGCGAAGATGGGAGAGCGTGCAGAGACCGTAGCAAACTTTTTCAGCCAGTTCAATGACATTATGATGGAAATGACCATGATGATCATGAGCCTTGCCCCGATCGGCGTTTTCTGTCTGATCAGCCGTACCTTTGCAAATATCGGTTTCAGTGCATTTATTCCGCTGGCGAAGTATATGATCGGTGTACTGCTTGCCCTGGCAATCCAGTGTTTCGGTGTATACCAGATCCTGCTCAAGATCTTTACCGGTCTGAATCCGATTCGTTTTATCAAGAAATTTTTCCCGGTTATGGCATTCGCATTCTCAACTGCTACATCCAATGCGACCATTCCGATGTCTATTGATACCCTTTCCAAGAAGGTTGGTGTATCCAAGAAGATTTCTTCCTTCACGATTCCGCTTGGTGCGACCATCAACATGGATGGTACTTCCATCATGCAGGGCGTGGCTGTTGTTTTTGCGGCGCAGGCATTTGGTATCCACTTAACCCCGATGGATTATGTAACGGTTATCGGAACAGCAACACTTGCTTCCGTAGGTACTGCCGGTGTACCAAGTGTTGGTCTTGTAACCCTGACGATGGTATTCAACTCTGTAGGACTTCCGGTTGAGGCAATTGGTCTTATCATGGGTATTGACCGTATCCTTGATATGACAAGAACAGCAGTCAACATCACCGGTGACGCTGTCTGCACAACGATCGTTGCACATCAGAACGGCGCTCTGGATAAGAAGGTCTTTAACGAAACAGAATAAAAGCAGAGTGATCTGTAAAAAACGACTGTACATGATGTATGGTCGTTTTTTATGTAATAGGAAATTACTCTGTAATGTTCCTATTACATAAAAACGCTCCGCGAGGATGCGACCAGATGCATGAGGAATATGTCTGCTGAAGCAGACTGCATCTGGCGCGCAAAGCGTAACAAGTCCCTCAAAGATTGAGGGATTCAGGGAGTTTGAAGCGGACTTGTCCGCTTTGTTATACAAAAAACCGGTTGCATTCGCCATATGGCTTCGGCTATAATACGAGATATCAGGATTGCAGAAGTGCAAATACGCACAGCAGTCCGTATAGATCAGTTAAATGAAAGAGAGAATACTATATGAGTATATTAAATGTAGAACATCTGACCCATGGCTTTGGTGACAGAGCAATCTTCTCAGATGTTTCTTTTCGCCTTCTTAAGGGAGAACATATCGGACTTGTTGGCGCAAATGGTGAAGGTAAGTCCACGTTTATGAGTATCGTGACAGGAAAACTGATGCCGGACGAAGGTAAAGTAGAGTGGGCAAAAAACGTCCGTGCAGGATACCTTGACCAGCATGCAGTCCTGGAGAAAGGAATGACGATCCAGGAAGTCCTGAAATCTGCATTTGATCCGCTGCTTCAGAAAGAACAGCGCATGAATGAAATCTGTGATCTTCTCGGAAGCGCAGATGAGGAAGAAATGAACGTGCTGATGGAAGAACTCGGCACAATTCAGGATGAACTTACCCTGCATGATTTTTATGTTATTGATTCCAAGGTTGAAGAGGTTGCAAGAGCACTCGGACTTCTGGATCTGGGGCTTGACCGGGATGTTACAGACTTAAGCGGTGGTCAGAGAACAAAAGTCCTTCTTGGCAAGCTGCTTCTGGAGAAACCGGACATTCTTCTGCTGGACGAGCCGACAAACTACCTCGACGAAGAACACATCGCCTGGCTGAAACGTTATCTTCTGGATTATGAAAATGCATTTATCCTGATTTCTCATGACATTCCATTCCTTAACGAAGTGGTAAACATCATTTATCATATGGAAAATCAGGAACTGAACCGTTACGTAGGTGATTATGATCATTTTCAGGAAGTTTATGCAGTCAAGAAAGCACAGCTCGAGGCGGCATACCGCCGTCAGCAGCAGGAGATCAGTGAACTTAAGGACTTCGTTGCCAGAAACAAGGCAAGAGTTTCTACAAGAAATATGGCAATGTCTAGACAAAAGAAACTGGATAAGATGGATGTGATCGAACTGGCAGCGGAAAAACCGAAGCCGGAATTCCATTTCCGTTATGGCAGAACACCGGGCAAGATGCTTTTTGAGACTCATGACCTGGTGATCGGCTACGATGAGCCGCTTTCCAAACCACTGAACTTTACAATGGAACGTGGACAGAAGATTGCTCTTGTCGGAACAAATGGTATCGGAAAGACAACACTTCTGAAAAGTATCCTCGGCCTGATTCCTTCACTTAAAGGTAACTGTGAACGTGGAGAAAATCTGCAGCTGGGATATTTTGAGCAGGAAGTAAAGGGGGATAACAAAACAACCTGTATTGAAGAACTGTGGCAGGAATTTCCTTCCTATACACAGTATGAGGTGCGTTCTGCACTGGCAAAATGCGGTCTGACCACAAAACACATTGAGAGTCAGGTTCGTGTCCTGAGCGGTGGGGAGCAGGCGAAGGTACGTCTGTGCAAACTGGTCAACAGAGACACAAACGTACTGCTTCTGGATGAGCCGACCAACCATCTGGATGTCGATGCCAAGGAAGCCTTAAAGAGTGCACTCAAAGAATACAGAGGTAGCATTCTTCTGATCTGTCATGAGCCGGAATTCTACCAGGATGTAGTAAATGAAGTCTGGGATATGAGTAAATGGACTACGAAGGTATTTTAAATAACAGGAGGATTTATGCAGAAAGAGTTAAACCACAAGGTTCGTAAATGTTTCAACGAGGGGATATACAATGTCGCGCGCTATACGGAAATCGTACTTTCAATCATTATTTTGATTGTGATCGCGCTGGCTGGGATCCGCCTGATCTTTACGATCACAGAAATACAGATCATGGACATGGACATAGATTTCTTTACAACATTTCTTGCAAATGGGTTATCTCTGGTAGTCGGAGTTGAGTTTGTAAAGATGCTCTGCAGACATTCAGCACAGACAGTTGTTGAAGTATTGATGTTTGCAACAGCCCGACAGATGGTAGTGGAACATATGAAACCATCACAGACACTGATCGGTGTGATCGCGATCGCAATCCTGTTTGCCATCAGAAAGTTTCTGATGACAGAGGATGACGATATGGCGCATGCTCCGGTCAAAAAGCATGCAGATATGAATAAAGATGAGAATGTAGATGAGAAAGAATAAATTATCTCCTGCCCTTACTTAATGTACTGTTGTGATAATCAGAGGAGAAGGTCACATCACGGCCGAACCATGCCGGAGCGGTGTAAGCGTTGGCTGCATCCTCGGATGGGAATTCCACCTCTGCGAGCAGTAGTCCCTCGTAATCATCATGAAAAACATCCAGCTCGATCGTAAGCCCGTTTTTTTCCGGAATCAGATAACGGGTTTTGGAGATAACAAGCCCATCTGATTTGGGTTTAAGATGTTCATAGGCCTCCTGCGTCAGTGGAAGATTATATTCTTCTCTGGCCATGAGGCCTTTTGATTTGTATGTGAGAAAATATTCATCATCCTGTCTGCGGATACGTACGACCGGGGAAGTACAGAGATATCCCTGCTCGATTCTGTGAAACGGATAATCAGAGAGATTTTTTGGAAGCTGTTCTTTTTCTATAAGATATTTTCTTTCGATTTCCATCTTGGGGACTCCTTTTTTGAGAAAAATGATTTATTATTTTGTGGATTAGTATATCTCTTTTGGGACGGAAATGCTATACTGAATGACAGAAGGATGGCTCAAAAATGTTATTTATAAGGAGGTTTCTATGAATAAAAAAGTATATATTTTTCTGGCAGATGGATTTGAAGATATTGAAGGTCTGACCGTGGTGGATCTGATGCGACGTGCAGACATTGATATAAAAACAGTTTCGATCAAGAAATCAAAAGAGATCACAACCTCACATGGAATCACCATGCTGACGGATCTTACATTTGCAGAAACAGATTTCACGGATGCGGATATGCTGGTACTTCCGGGAGGAATGCCGGGAACAAAATATCTGAATGAATATCAGCCGCTTCGTGACCTGCTCGCAGACTTTTACAAAAAGGGCGGTAAAGTAGCTGCTATCTGTGCTGCACCGACCGTGCTGGCATCTCTTGGTTTTCTTGAAAAACGTAAAGCAACTGCATATCCATCCTGCATGGAGGGCCTTGCAGGTGCAGAGCGTTCACTGGAGAGCGTTGTTGTAGATGGTAATGTGACAACCAGCAGAGGACTTGGAACGGCAGTGGATTTCGCACTTAGCCTAATCGGACAGCTTCTGGGAGAAAAAAAGGCAGATGAAATTGCTGAATCTGTGGTTTATAGCCGAAAATAAAGGAAAAACAGGGCTTTTTCATAAAAAATACTGGTGTTTTTAAAAACGTTGTGCTATACTACGATAATGACTGTAATTGTATCTCTTAATGAGAAGATACAGGGCCTGGACTATAGGAAACAGGCGCAGGGATAAAGATTATAGGTAGAATATAAGTAACTGGATCAGTTACGATTATAAGAAGTCTAACCTGAAAATTAAGGAGGAACAGGAAACATGAGTTTACAGGTGGAAAAACTGGAAAAAAACATGGCGAAACTGACAATCGAGGTTTCTGCTGAAGATTTAGAGAAAGCTATGCAGGCTGCATATCAGAAAGCAAAAGGAAGAATCACTCTTCCTGGATTCCGTAAAGGAAAAGCTCCAAGAAAAATGATCGAGCAGATGTACGGCAAGGGAATCTTCCTTGAAGACGCTGCAAACGCTCTGATTCCGGAACACTACAGCAAAGCACTGGAAGAATGCGACCTTGAGATTGTATCCCAGCCGGAAATCGATGTAACACAGGCTGAGCCAGGAAAAGCTTTCATCTTCACAGCAGAAGTTGCTGTTAAACCGGAAGTTACTCTTGGTGAGTACAAAGGTGTAGAAGTTCCGAAGTCTGAAACAGAAGTAACAGACGAAGACGTTGAAGCTGAACTGAAGAAAGAACAGGAGAAAAACTCCAGAACAGTTACAGTAGAAGACCGTGGAGCAGAAAACGGTGATATCACAACAATCGATTTCGAAGGATTTGTTGATGGTGAAGCTTTCGAAGGCGGAAAAGGAACAGACTACCCGCTGACACTTGGTTCCGGATCTTTCATTCCAGGATTCGAAGATCAGCTGGTTGGAGCTAAAGCCGGAGATCACGTAGAAGTAAAAGTTACATTCCCGGAAGAATACCAGGCAAAAGAGCTGGCTGGCAAAGAAGCTGTATTCCAGTGTGACGTTAAGAAAGTAGAAGCAAAAGAACTTCCAGAACTGGATGATGATTTTGCACAGGATGCTTCTGAGTTCGATACTCTTGCAGAGTACAAAGAAGACATCAAGAAGAACCTGACAGAAAAGAAAGAAAAAGAAGCACGTGCTGCAAAAGAAAATGCAGCTGTAGATAAAGCAATCGAAAACGCTCAGATGGAAATCCCGGATGCTATGCTGAATACACAGGTTCGCCAGATGCTGGATGATTTCTCCAGAAGAATGCAGTCCCAGGGACTTACTATGGAACAGTACTTCCAGTTCACAGGAATGACTCTTGAGAAAATGCAGGAAGAAATGAAACCGCAGGCTCTGAAGAGAATCCAGACAAGACTTGTTCTTGAAAAGATCGCAGAAGTTGAAAACATTCAGCCAACAGATGAAGAAGTTGAAGAAGAATTCAAGAAAATGGCTGATGCATACAAGATGGAAGTGGAGAAGATCAAAGAACTGCTTGGTGACCGCGAGTTAGAGCAGATGAAGAAAGATATGGCTGTACAGAAAGCCGTAACTCTCGTTGCTGACGAAGCAAAGGAAGCCTAAGTAAGCGTTCGTTCTGAATTACCACTGGAATCGACGAATGGAGGCATTTATATATGAGTTTAGTACCATATGTCATTGAACAGACAAGCAGAGGAGAAAGAAGCTATGACATTTACTCCCGTCTTCTGAAAGACCGTATTATCTTTCTTGGAGAAGAGGTAAATGATGTAAGCGCCAGCGTTATCGTGGCACAGCTTCTGTTTCTGGAAGCAGAGGATCCGAGCAAGGATATCCAACTGTATATCAACAGCCCGGGAGGATCTGTAACTGCTGGTATGGCTATTTACGATACCATGAAATATATCAAGTGTGACGTTTCCACAATTTGTCTCGGAATGGCAGCCAGCATGGGTGCTTTTCTTCTGGCAGGCGGAACCAAGGGTAAGAGATTTGCTCTGCCGCACTCTACTATCATGATTCATCAGCCGTCAGGCGGTGCCCAGGGTCAGGCAACAGAGATCCAGATCGTAGCAGATCATATTGCCCAGACCAAACGGACATTGAATGAAATTCTGGCAGAGAACACTGGCCAGCCTTACGAAGTAGTGGAAAAAGACACAGACCGCGATAATTATATGACTGCTGAAGAAGCAAAGGCATACGGACTGATCGATGGTGTTGTCGAGCATAAATAAAGCAGACAGAAGGAACCTCTTTTCAGGGGGTTCCTTTTGTGCCATATCAAACTGAAAGGAAACGAGAACTATTTATGGCAGAAAAAATGAGAGATGGAAAAGTCAGATGCTCTTTTTGTCACAAGTCAGAAGACCAGGTCCGCAAGCTGATCGCCGGACCGGAAGGTGTTTTTATCTGTGATGAATGTATTGGTATCTGCTCAGAGATTATGGAGGAGGAACTGGCTCAGTATGATACAGAAGATGTTTATGATTCAGACATCAATTTGCTGAAACCGGAAGAAATTCATAAGATTCTGGATGACTATGTCATTGGACAGGATGAAGCCAAAAAGGCTCTGTCTGTGGCTGTCTATAACCATTACAAAAGAATTACCGCATCTAAGAATCTTGATGTGGAACTGCAGAAAAGTAATATTCTGATGCTGGGACCTACCGGTTCCGGTAAGACACTTCTGGCACAGACACTTGCCCGTCTTCTGAATGTACCGTTTGCGATCGCAGATGCTACGACACTTACAGAAGCCGGTTATGTCGGTGAGGATGTAGAGAATATTCTGTTAAAGATCATTCAGGCTGCGGATTATGATATTGAACGTGCGCAGTATGGAATTATCTATATTGATGAGATCGACAAGATCACAAGAAAATCTGAAAATGCATCAATCACCCGTGATGTATCCGGTGAAGGTGTGCAGCAGGCTCTTCTGAAGATCCTGGAAGGTACGGTAGCCAGTGTACCGCCACAGGGTGGACGTAAGCATCCGCACCAGGAATTTATTCAGATTGATACAACAAACATTCTGTTTATCTGCGGTGGAGCATTTGATGGTATTGAAAAGACGATCGAAGCCCGTCAGGATACCAAATCCATCGGATTTGGAGCAGATGTTTCTGTGCAGGAAGAAAGAAATATCGGAGAAATTCTGAAGGACGTTATGCCGGAAGACTTTATCAAATATGGTCTGATTCCGGAGTTTATCGGACGAGTTCCAATCGTAGTAACATTAGACGGGCTGGATGAGGAGGCACTGATCCGTATTCTTAAAGAGCCTAAGAATTCTCTGACCAAACAGTATCATAAATTATTTGAACTGGATGGAGTAGAGCTGGAATTCCAGGAAGAAGCACTGAAAGAAGTAGCCAGAAAATCCCTGGAACGTAAGACCGGCGCCAGAGGACTTCGTTCCATCATGGAAAAATCCCTGATGGATCTGATGTACCGTACGCCTTCTGATAATACGATATGCAAATGCATCATCACAAAAGATGCAGTAGACGGAACCGGAGAACCGGAAGTGGTTCATGGTGAACAGCCTGCTGTACAGCAGAATACCACAAGAAGAAATTCCCGTTCCAGAAAGACAGGAAAGCCGGAGACGGCTTAAAGAAGGGATTGAAGATACATGAAACAGCCAATTAGCATTCTTCCGGCAATTGCGCTCCGTGGGACAACGATTCTTCCGGATATGATCGTGCACTTTGATGTGAGCCGGGAACGTTCGATCAAGGCTATTGAGGCAGCAATGCTTCATGATCAGAAAATCTTTCTCGTTACACAGAAAGATCCGGAAGTAGAAAAACCAGAGTTGTCTGAGCTGTATCAGGTGGGAACGGTTGCTTATATCAAGCAGGTTGTGAAACTTCCACATGATCTGCTCAGAGTGCTGGTAGAAGGAATTGAACGAGCAGAACTTCTCGGTCTGGAACAGGAAGAGCCGTTTCTCAAAGCAGAGACGGCACTTTTTGAGCCGGATGGAGCGCAGTATACAAAGTCTCTGAAAGAAGCGATGTTCAGAAGCATTCAGGAACTTTTTCAGAGATATTGCATGGAAAGTGGAAAGATCAGCAAAGATCTGGCTGCGCAGATTATGAATATTACAGAACTGGAAGAGTTGATTCCCCAGATTTCCGTGAATGTACCACTGACTTATCAGAATAAGCAGAAAATTCTGGAAGCAGTCAGTCTGGAAAATCAGTACGAAGTTCTTGCTGTGATTCTGAATAATGAAATTGAAGTCCTGCAGATCGGGCATGACCTGCAGCGTAAATTAAAGGCACGTGTAGACAAAAATCAACGTGATTACATTCTCAGAGAACAGCTGAAGCTGATCCGGGAAGAACTCGGTGAGGAGAATACTGCGGATACGGCGGAAGAATACCGACAGAAAGCGGAAGCACTGGATGCACCGCAGGAAGTAAAAGACAAGCTGAATAAAGAAATCGACCGATTTAAGAGTATGAATAATGCTGCGGCAGAAAGCAGTGTTCTGAGTACTTATATCGAGACACTTCTGGGACTTCCGTGGAATAAGAAATCGGAAGATTCCACTGATCTTAAAGAGGCGTGGAAGATCCTGGAAGAAGGTCACTACGGTCTGAAAGATGTGAAGGAACGTATCATGGAATTCCTTGCAGTACGTAAACTGACATCTGGCGGTAAGAGTCCGATCCTGTGTCTGGTAGGACCTCCTGGAACCGGTAAGACTTCCATTGCGAAATCTGTAGCAGAAGCACTTCATAAGAAATATGTACGTATCTGTCTGGGCGGAGTCCGCGACGAAGCTGAGATCAGAGGTCATCGTAAGACTTATGTGGGAGCTATGCCCGGACGTATCACAGCAGCTCTTTCGCAGGCTGGTGTCAGCAATCCGCTGATGCTGCTTGATGAAATCGACAAGACAAGCAGTGATTATAAGGGTGATACTTCAGCGGCACTTCTTGAAGTACTGGATCCGGAACAGAACAATCATTTCAATGATCATTATGTAGAAGTTCCACAGGATCTCTCTGAGGTACTTTTTATTGCAACAGCCAATGACATGGACGGTATTCCGCGTCCACTCCTTGACCGTATGGAAGTGATTGAAATTTCCGGTTATACTGAGAATGAGAAGGAACACATTGCAAAAGATCACCTGATTCCAAAACAGCTGGAAGTAAACGGAATTCCAGAGGGCAAACTCAAGATTCAGACTCCGGCACTTCGGAAGATCATTACACTCTATACAAGAGAAGCCGGTGTGCGTGGACTCGAACGTAAGATTGGACAGATCTGCCGTAAGGCAGCACGTGAGATCATGGAAAATGATCAGAAAAAGGTGACTGTCAACAGTAAGAATCTGGAGAATTACCTTGGAAAAGCCAGATACAGTTATCTGATGGCAAACAAAAAGGATGAGGTTGGTATCGCAAGAGGTCTTGCATGGACGCAGGTCGGCGGTGATACGCTGCAGATTGAAGTTAATGTAATGCCTGGTAAGGGAGAACTTGTTCTCACAGGACAGCTTGGAGATGTTATGAAAGAATCCGCGCAGGCGGGTATTTCTTATATTCGTTCAGTGGCAGATAAATATGGAATCGCACCGGAGTTTTTCCAGGAAAATGATATCCATGTACATATTCCGGAGGGAGCAGTTCCAAAAGATGGTCCTTCTGCGGGTATTACCATGGCAACTGCAATGCTTTCTGCAATTATCGGCAGAGAGGTGCGTGCAGATGTGGCTATGACCGGTGAGATCACACTTCGTGGTCATGTGCTTCCAATCGGTGGTCTGAAAGAAAAGCTTCTTGCGGCCAAATATGCCAAGATCAAGCAGGTTCTGGTACCGAAGGATAACAAACCGGATATTCAGGAGATGGATGCCGAGATTCTTGATGGACTGAAAATCTCCTTTGTAGATAATATGAATGAAGTGCTGCATGAAGCACTTGCCTGATAATCGAAAGAGGATTTTATGATCATAAAAAGTGCAGTTTTAGATATCGTATGCGGTATTACCAGTAAGATTCCGGATACCGGTCTGCCGGAGGTTGCATTTGCAGGTAAATCAAATGTTGGCAAATCGTCTCTGATCAATGGACTGATGAACAGGAAAGCACTGGCACGTACCAGCGCACAGCCTGGCAAAACGCAGACGATCAATTTTTACAAGATCAATGATGAACTTGATCTGGTGGATCTTCCAGGTTATGGATATGCGCGGGTTACACCGGCCGAGAAAGAAAAATGGGGAAAGATGATTGAAAATTATCTTCATACTTCACATAATCTGAAAGCCGTTTTTCTCCTGATCGATATCCGTCATGATCCTTCTGCAAATGACAGACAGATGTATGAGTGGATCCTTCACAACGGATATGAGCCGATCATCATTGCAACGAAACTGGATAAACTGAAACGCAGTCAGGTTCAGAAGAATCTGAAAGCGATAAGAGAAGGCCTTCAGCTGAAAAAAGGAACTACAGTTATCCCTTATTCAGCAGAGACAAAGCAGGGCAGAGATGAGATCTGGGAACTGATCGAATCTCTGACCGGTGGAGAGCCTTCCGAAGAAGCCTGAAAGGACTAGAAAGATGGGAATCATCAAAGCGGCAAAACTTGCATTTGACTATTTAAGATATGACGAGGACGGAAATGTAGAAGCTACGCAGAGAGCAGTTGATGGTGTGGATTTGGACATTCAGGCAGGTGAATTTGTAGCAGTACTGGGTCATAATGGTTCTGGTAAATCTACTTTTGCAAAGCATATCAATGCACTGCTGCTTCCGACAGAAGGTACGATCTGGATTGATGGAATCGATACATCGAAAGAGTCGGAACTCTGGAAAGTACGCCAGAAAGCCGGAATGGTATTTCAGAATCCGGATAACCAGATCATCGGAACTGTAGTGGAGGAAGATGTGGGATTCGGACCGGAAAATATGGGGATATCTACCGGTGATATCTGGAAACGCGTGGATGAGAGTCTTGCAAAAACAGGAATGACGGCCTATCGTCATCATTCACCGAACAAACTGTCCGGAGGTCAGAAGCAGCGGGTTGCGATCGCCGGAGTAATGGCGATGCGCCCACAGTGTATCGTTCTGGATGAGCCGACTGCCATGTTGGATCCGAATGGACGAAAAGAAGTTCTGGAGGCAGTTCATCAGCTGAACCGGCAGGAAAATGTTACGGTCGTTCTGATCACACATTACATGGAGGAAGTCATTGATGCAGACCGGGTTGTGGTTATGGATGACGGTCATGTAGTGATGGAAGGAACACCGAAAGAAATTTTTTCTCAGGTAGAGACCTTGAAAAAATATCGCCTGGATGTGCCACAGGTAACTTTGCTGGCACATGAACTGAAACAGTCCGGAGTGGATATTCCGGATGGAATTCTTACTACGGAAGAGTTGGTAAATGCCTTATGTCAATAGAATTAAAAAATGTAACATACACATACAGTCCTGGAACTTCCTATGAGATTCATGCATTAAAGGATATCAATCTGAATATTCCGGATGGGCAGTTTATTGGTGTGATCGGACATACAGGCAGTGGAAAGTCCACACTGATCCAGCATCTGAATGCACTGATCCAGCCGACTTCAGGAACAGTATCTTACAATGGTGAAGATGTATGGGCAGAGAACTATAATCGACGCGCACTTCGAAGTGAAGTCGGTCTGGTGTTTCAGTATCCGGAGCATCAGCTTTTTGAAAGTGACGTGCTTTCGGATGTCTGCTTTGGACCGATGAATCAGGGAAAGAGCAGAGAAGAAGCGGAAGAAGAGGCGAAGAAAGCACTTCTTCAGGTTGGGTTCAAAGAAAAAAATTTCAAAAAATCTCCATTTGATCTGTCCGGAGGACAGAAAAAGCGTGTTGCGATTGCCGGAGTTCTGGCAATGAATCCGAAGATCCTGATTCTGGATGAGCCGACGGCTGGTCTGGATCCAAAGGGAAGAGATGAGATCCTGGATCAGATTGCAGAACTTCACAAAGTCCGCGGCATTACGATCATTCTGGTATCACACAGCATGGAAGATGTAGCCAAATATGTGGAACGCCTGATCGTAGTCAATCACGGAAAGATTGCTTTTGACGATATACCGAAAAAGGTATTCGCACATTATAAAGAACTTGAAGAGATGGGGCTGGCAGCTCCTCAGATTACCTATATTATGCATGCCCTGAAAGAAAAAGGACTTCCTGTAGATCCAGCAGATACAACGGTGGAAGAAGCGAAGCAGGATATTTTGCATGCACTTCGGGAAATGAACTCATCCTTGCTGAAAGGAGGAGTCCAGAATGATTAGAGATATTACGATTGGACAGTACTATCCTGCGAAGTCTGTGATCCACAAATTGGATCCTAGAACAAAACTTTTTGGGACACTGGTTTTTATCATTTCTGTATTTTTGTTTCACTCAATTGCCGGTTATGCGGTAGCGACGGTGTTCCTTGCAGGAATGATCCTGATTTCCACGGTTCCGGTGAAGTTTATCTTTAAGGGACTGAAAGCCATCTTTATGATCCTGCTGATCACGATGGTGTTTAATATATTCCTGACACCAGGGGAAGCACTTGTGAGTTTTGGAATCTTTAAGATTACAAAGGAAGGACTTTCCATGGCAGTCCGTATGGCAATCCGACTGGTTTATCTGGTAATTGGTTCTTCGCTGATGACATTGACAACGACACCAAACCAGCTGACCGATGGTCTGGAAAAAAGTCTCCGTCCATTAAACAAGATTCATGTTCCGGTACATGAGATTGCGATGATGATGTCGATTGCGCTTCGCTTTATACCGATTCTTCTCGAAGAGACGGATAAGATCATGAAAGCACAGATTGCCCGTGGTGCGGATTTCGAAAATGGAAATCTGATCCAGAAAGTCAAAAACATGGTTCCATTGCTGGTGCCACTGTTTATTTCAGCCTTCCGTCGTGCCAATGACCTGGCGATGGCGATGGAAGCCCGCTGTTATCATGGTGGAGATAATCGTACGCAGATGAAACCGTTGAAATACAAAAAGAGAGATCACATTGCATACCTGATCCTGTTTGCATATCTTGCGGTAGCAATTGGATTTCGTGTAGCCGGGTTATAAGAAGAATAGATGGTTCTTGCTGTAAGGGCGAGAACCATTTTTACCATAAATGGAGGGAAACATGAAAAGAGTTGGACTTGTAGTCGCCTATGATGGAACGAATTACAGTGGCTGGCAGATTCAGCCGAATGGAATTACCATTCAGGGTGTACTCAATGATGCATTGACAGATCTTTTGGGGGAAAAGATTGAGATCATGGGTGCAAGCCGTACAGATGCAGGAGTACACGCACTTGGAAATGTAGCAGTGTTTGATACGAATACACGCATTCCGGGCGAAAAGATTTCCTATGCACTGAACCAGAGACTGCCGGAGGATATCCGGATCCAGTTGTCAGAAGAAGTGGAGCCGGATTTTCATCCAAGATACTGTGACAGCGAGAAAACATATGAATATCGCATTCTGAACCGTAAATTTCCAGTTCCGACGGAACGTCTGTATTCCTATTTCTATCATTATAAGCTGGATGTGGACAAGATGCGGGAGGCGACCTCCTATCTGATCGGACGTCATGATTTTGCGAGCTTCTGTGGAACAGGAGCACAGGTGAAATCTACGGTCCGTACATTGACGGGAATCGATATCTGGCGCGATGGTGATATCGTAACGATCCGTGTCAAAGGTGAGGGATTCCTTTATAACATGGTGCGCATCATTGCTGGAACACTGATTCAGGTTGGAAACGGCCAGTATCCGCCGGAACGTGTAAAGAAGATCCTGGATGCCTGTGACCGTTCGGTTTCCGGACCGACTGCACCCGCACATGGACTGACACTGATGGGAATTGAGTTTTTTGATTAAAAATTTAAATGAATGCATATAAACAAGGCAGGGCTTAAGGTTCTGTCTTTTTTTATGGAAAATTCTTTTATTTCATTTTGTAGAATCATATCAATCCGTGGTTATAACCACATCTTTAAGGTGGAATGTATATTATATTAGATTTGCAAAGAAAATAGAATATACGTTAACGCAATAAGGAGGTTTAACCATGGGAAATAAAGAAAATAAAATGTTTTGTTTTCAATGTCAGGAAACAGCAGGATGCAGTGGATGTACAGTATCAGGGGTATGTGGCAAGAAGCCGGATGTAGCAGCAATGCAGGATCTTCTTGTTTATGTGACAAAAGGATTAAGCGCAGTGACTACGGAGCTTCGTTTCGATGGAAAAGAGATTGAGGCCTATGTAAATGAGATGATCATAGTGAATCTGTTTACGACGATCACCAATGCGAATTTTGATAAAGATTCTATCATTGAACGAATTAAAAATACATTGGCGACAAAAGAAGAATTGATCCGGAAAGTGGAAAATCGAGAAGTACTTCCGGAAGCAGCACTCTGGAAAGGGACGGAAGCGGATTTTGAAGCAAAAGCTTCTCGCGTGGGAATTCTTTCTACAGAGAATGAAGATATCCGCAGCCTTCGTGAGTTAATTACTTACGGGCTGAAAGGCCTTGCAGCTTATGCGAAACATGCGGCGGCACTTGCACATACCGATGTGGAGATTGACGCATTTTTGCAGAGGGCACTTGCAGCGACTCTGGATGATTCCCTGAGTGCAGATCAACTGACTGCACTGACACTGGAGACCGGAAGTTACGGTGTGAAGGTGATGGAACTTCTGGACAAAGCCAATACAGAGACTTATGGAAATCCGGAGATCACAAAAGTCAACATTGGGGTTGGCAAAAATCCAGGAATCCTTGTTTCCGGGCATGATCTTCGTGATCTGGAGATGCTTCTGGAACAGACACAGGGGACAGGTGTGGATGTTTACACACATTCGGAGATGCTTCCGGCACATTACTATCCGGCCTTCAAGAAATATTCGAACTTTATCGGAAACTATGGAAATGCATGGTGGAAACAGAAAGAAGAATTTGAGCGTTTCCACGGTCCGATTCTGATGACGACAAACTGTATCGTGCCGCCAAAGGACAGCTACAAGGACCGTATGTACACGACAGGAGCAGCTTCCTATCCGGGATGCACCCATATTCCAGGTGCTATCGGAGAAGAAAAAGATTTTTCTGCGATTATCGAACAGGCAAAGAAATGTCCGGCGCCGGAAGAAATCGAGCATGGTGAGATTGTGGGAGGATTTGCACATGCACAGGTACTTGCCCTTGCAGATAAGATTGTGGAAGCAGTCAAATCCGGAGCAATTCGTAAGTTTGTTGTTATGGCAGGATGTGATGGACGTGCAAAATCCCGAAACTATTACACGGATTTTGCCAAAGGATTGCCAAAAGATACCGTGATCCTGACTGCCGGCTGTGCAAAATATAAATATAATAAGCTGGATCTGGGGGATATCGGTGGAATTCCGAGAGTCCTTGATGCTGGACAGTGCAACGATTCCTATTCTCTGGCAGTGATCGCACTGAAATTAAAAGAAGTTTTTGAGCTGAATGATATCAATGAACTTCCAATCGTGTATAACATTGCGTGGTATGAACAGAAAGCCGTGATCGTGCTTCTGGCGCTGCTTTCCCTTGGCGTGAAAAATATTCATCTGGGACCGACATTGCCGGCATTCCTCTCCCCGAATGTTGCCAAGATTCTGGTGGATAACTTTGGAATCAGCGGAATTGGAACCGTGGAAGAGGATTTGAAAAATCTGATCGGATAAGAAATTTTGAATCAGATGATGTTTCCCTTGACTAACCGCACCTGTATATGATTAAATCAACAGGAATCAATCATATATATCTATATGAGGGAGTAGTGGCGCACAGCGTGGCAAGTCAACATCCTGACCGCTGGTCTGGCTTGTCTTAAATAACGAGACTCATGTATGGCAAAGTTACTGTAAAAGTAACGTTCTGTTTGCTGTACAGGGAGTCTCATTTTTGTATGTACGAAGAATAATAAAGCCACACAAATTTGTACGTAAATAAAGATTACTGTGAATAGTGACACATATAGCAGACAGTGGCAGATCATTTGGAGGGAATGGGTATGATTACTTTTCTGGCATCACTTTTTATCAAGGACAGTAAAAATTATAAAGAACCATCGGTAAGGCAGGCATACGGAGTATTAAGTGGGGCAGTAGGAATCGGACTGAATATTTTGCTGTTCTTTGGAAAATGGCTTGCCGGTACGATCAGTGGTTCGATTGCAATTATTGCAGACGCATTCAACAACCTTTCAGATGCCGGATCGTCGATCATCACGTTGATCGGCTTTCGGCTTTCCGGACAGGAACCGGATCCGGAGCATCCATTTGGACATGGAAGAATGGAATATATTTCCGGTCTTCTGGTGTCCGTTGCAATTCTTGTCATGGGATTTGAACTGATCGGGTCCTCCATCGGCAAACTGCGAAGTCCGGAACCGATTGAGAGCAGTGCACTGGTATTCGGCATTCTGATCGCATCGATTCTTGTAAAGCTGTACATGTTTTTTTACAATCATTCCTTAAGCAAAAAGATAGAAAGTGCAGCGATGAAGGCAACATCAGTGGACAGCCTGAGTGATACAGTTGCAACAACGCTGGTTCTGATCGCAACACTGATCAGTAAATATACGGGATTACTTCTTGATGGATGGTTTGGTATTCTGGTAGGATTGTTTATTCTTTATACCGGAGGCTCTACGCTGAAGGAAACCATAGATCTTCTTCTTGGTCAGCCGCCGAAACAGGAGTTTATCGATGAGGTTAAGGAAATCGTGTTGGGACATTCAATGGTACATGGCGTGCATGATCTGATCGTGCATGATTATGGGCCGGGGCGTGTAATGATCTCACTTCATGCTGAAGTGGATGTGAATGGAGATATTCAGGATATTCATGAACAGATCGATCATATTGAACATGAACTGCAGGAAAAACTGCACTGTTCGGCAACGATTCATATGGATCCGATCGTAACCGATGACAAAGAGGTCCTTGCGATGAAGGCAAAAGTTGAGGAGATGGTACATTTTCTGGATGAATCGTTCAGTATGCATGATTTCCGCATGGTGAGGGGATCGACCAGAACAAATCTGATCTTTGATGTGGAGGTACCGAGAAAAACATCTTATACAGACAATGAAATCGTGAACTGGCTGAAAGAAAGGATTCATGAACTGCCGGGGAGTAAATATTTCGCTGTCATTCAGATTGATCATGAATACTATTAAAAATATTGATGACAATACAAAAAGTTTTAGTTTGACAGGCCATATGGATTTGGTATAATAAATTAATCGTGGCAATATTCAGTGCGTAGAACGGTATAATCGCACCTTCAAAGGAAATAGCAGAGAGCTTCAAAGAAGAAGTAACTGTTGTTTCCTTTTTTCATGTTATGGTAAATGATTTCGGAATGGCTCAATAACGTGAAAAGTAAAAGCCCGGTAAGAGAATTGAAAGAGAGGAAAGAGTATGGAAACAAAAGAAAAAAACACTGCAACGCCATATGATCTTGATGGAAAACCGCCATTGAAGCTGGCAATTCCGCTTGGCCTGCAGCATGTTCTGGCAATGTTTGTCGGAAACCTGACACCGCTTCTGATCATTACAGGAGTTTGTGGCATTGAGTCAGGAAGCGAACTTCAGGTAGCACTTCTTCAGAATGCTATGCTGATTGCGGGAATTGTAACACTGATCCAGATTTATACGATCGGACCGGTTGGAGGTAAATTACCGATTGTTATGGGAACCAGTTCCGGATTTATCGGAGTCTGTAGAAGCGTGGCAGTAACCATGGGAAGTGGTGTGGCTGGTTATGGAGCAATTCTGGCAGCTTCTTTTATTGGCGGTCTGTTTGAAACAGTGCTTGGCGGATTCCTGAAGCCATTGCGTAAATTTTTCCCGGCAGTAGTAACCGGTACAGTTGTATTGTCAATCGGTCTTTCACTGATTTCTGTTGGTATCGGTTCTTTTGGTGGCGGAAGTACCGCACCAGATTATGGTTCACTGGAGAACCTTTTGGTAGGTACGGTAGTTTTGGTTGTAATTATTGCACTGAAACATGGAACTAAAGGATTTACCAGTTTTTCTTCCATTCTGCTTGGTATCATTGTTGGATATGTTCTTGTATCTGTTATGGCGATGGTCCTTCCAACAACATTTACCTATGTAGATGAGACCGGCGCTACGATCGAAGCGACAAAATCATGGGTTATCAACTGGAGCAAAGTGGCAGATGCATCCTGGTTTGCAATTCCAAAGATCATGCCGGTCAAATGGGTATTTGATGCGAAAGCGATCGTGCCGATCTGCATTATGTTTGTGGTTACAGCAGTAGAGACGGTTGGTGATATTTCCGGTATCACAGAAGGTGGACTTGGAAGAGAAGCTACTGATAAGGAACTTTCCGGTGGCGTTATGTGTGACGGACTTGGTTCTTCACTTGCAGCAGTATTTGGCGTTCTTCCGAATACTTCTTTCAGCCAGAATGTAGGTCTGGTTGCCATGAATAAAGTCGTAAACCGTTATTCGATTGGTATTGGTGGAATTTTCCTGATTGCATGTGGCTTATTCCCGAAACTTGCGGCACTGATTTCCATCATGCCACAGAGTGTTCTGGGTGGAGCAGCAGTTATGATGTTCTCATCTATCGTAATCAGTGGTATTCAGCTTATTACAAAATGGCCATTGTCTCCAAGAAATGTAACAATCGTTTCTGTGGCACTTGGTGTGGGATACGGACTTGGTTCCAACTCTGCAGTACTTGCACAGCTTCCGGAGAGTATCAATCTGATCTTCGGCGGTTCAGGTATCGTGCCGGCAGCATTATTTGCGATCATTCTGAATATCATTCTGCCGAAGGATGAAAAGACAGAAGTGGAGATGGCAGAGGAGATACTGGCGGAGAAGAAAGAAATGGAAAGTAAATAAAAAGTTTATTTCTGCCGCGAAATTTCCAAGTTATTTTATTGCACCATGAAAACTTTTTATGTAATTATGAAAAAAGTCAGAAAATTTTATATTATGTATACAATTTTAAAATATCAACAAAAATTTAAATGAAAAAATTTGATATTTGGTTAATCTGTTTTGGCACTCAGTGCTATACTTCTAACCGTAAAAAGTAAACAGAACTTAACAAAACCTCCTTTCACAAAACAAAGTTGAAGGCTGCTAAGCATCAGATTTTTGGAGGAAAAGACAAATGAATACTTTAAAAGCTGAAAAAAGAAGCATGGACGTTAAGGCAAAAAGACTGAGAAGAGAAGGATACGTTACAGGTAATGTATTTGGTCGTGAGATTGAAGGTTCTATCCCAGTAAAAATGCTGAAGACCGAGGTTGACAAACTGTTAAAAACTGACCACAAAGGAAGTCAGGTTATGCTGGACGTAGATGGTCAGACATATGACGCACTGATCAAAGAGGTTGATTTCAACCCACTGGCAGGCAGAGTTGATGAGATTGATTTCCAGGCACTGGTAAGCAATGAAAAAGTACATTCTGTTGCTGAGATTGTAATCGTAAACCACGACAAAGTAGCAGATGGTGTTCTCCAGGAGAACATGGAAGAAATAAATTACAGAGCTTATCCGTCAGCACTGGTTGACAAAGTAGAAGTAGATGTTGCCGGACTGAAAGTCGGTGATACTATCCGTGTCAAAGATTTGAGTCTTGCAAAAGACAAAGATGTTGATATCAAGGATGATCCGGAAGCTGTTGTACTGACAGTTGTAGCAGTTCATAACGGAGCTGTACCGGAAACCGTAACACCTGAGGAAGAGACTGCGGAAGAAGCAAAATAATCTGACTCGCAAACTCACACCTATATAATATGATAGAAATCCCTCCTGTAGAGTTGGTTCACAGGAGGGATTTTTTATCTTAAAAAAGAGAATCCAGTGGGGACATGGATCTGGGGTGCCAGCATTATCTGTCTGATCGCAGGATTGATTCTCGGAGTGGTGAGATTCTGATCGATTACTGGCTGTTTTATTTTTTTAGGATTTCTTCAATTTTATCTTGCATTTCTGAGATGCTGTGTTTGCGGGAACGGGCACATTCCTGTGCCTGGCAGTCACAGATCAGACATTTGCGGTAAGACGGTCGGGAAAGTTTCTGACCATCAGTATCGATCACATCCATATCAAAAAGCCGTCCGTAAGGGTGGCTTTCTTCAATTTCCTGAGTGAGATCCTTGATTTCCTGAGCAGGAGCAGAAACACAGAGAAGCATTTCATCTCCTGTAACATCATGAAAAATACGGGATTCCAGAATCTCAAACTTTGCTTTTGCAAGGGTGTCAAGCAGAGTTGCTTTCCCTGATTCAAATCCTTTCTGAATCAGCGGATTGGTCTTGATCGGTCCCGGAATGTTCATGCAAAAAGAAATCACAGGTTTTTGATATTTTTTAATAAATTCGTTCTGAATCTGTACCCGCCGGTCGCGGCAGTACATCATGTCGGTAATGGTAACTTCCTGTCCCTGCATATCGTTTAACTTCCTTTCTTAGTAATGAATTACATTTGTACAGTTTTGAATACGTTCGATTATTGATTGACCTCAGGGCTTTGGAAGTATTTTATTACAGTGTCAGAAAGATGTAAAGATAAGGGTTATTAAAAATATGAGATTGCTGGCATATGATAAAAGGTTATAACAGCATTCTTTTTGATAATTAGTCAAATGAGCTTCTTTACGATACAATAAAGACATCAAAGGGAAACAAAAACACTCTAAGTAAAAAGTAAAGGAGCGAAAACTATATGGTAAAGTTATATGACGGCGGTGCATATCTGGTAAACGGCAAAGAGATCGTACCGGAAGCAGAAGCTGCAAAAGTAGAAGTACTAACAGGAAAAAAAGCTGAGAAATCCGAAGCAAGAAAAGGCACCATGGCTTACAATATCATGAAAGCCCACAACACTTCCGAAAACATGGAAAACCTCAAACTCAAGTTTGATGCAATGGCTTCCCATGATATCACATTCGTAGGAATCATTCAGACAGCAAAAGCATCCGGAATGGAAAAATTCCCGATTCCTTATGTTCTGACAAACTGCCACAACTCACTTTGTGCAGTAGGTGGAACAATCAACGAGGATGATCATATGTTTGGACTTTCCGCAGCAAAGAAATACGGCGGAATCTATGTACCACCACACATTGCAGTTATCCATCAGTACATGAGAGAGAATTTTGCAGGATGCGGCAAAATGATCCTCGGATCTGACTCCCATACACGTTACGGTGCACTTGGTACCATGGCAATCGGTGAAGGCGGCGGTGAGCTTGTAAAACAGCTTCTCTGTGATACATATGATGTTGCATGTCCGGAAGTCATCGCAATCTACCTGGATGGAAAACCGAATCCGTGGGTCGGACCGCAGGATATCGCACTTGCGATCATCGGAGCAGTCTTCAAAAACGGATATGTTAAGAATAAAGTTATGGAATTTGTAGGACCTGGAGTTTCCACTCTGAAAACAGACTTCCGTAACGGTATCGATGTAATGACAACAGAGACAACCTGTCTTTCTTCTATCTGGAGAACAGATGAAGATACAAAAGAATTCCTGACTGTTCATGGCAGAGGAAATGAATACAAAGAACTGAATCCGGCAGATGTTGCTTACTACGACGGTGTGGTTTATGTAGATCTGAGTACAGTAAAGCCAATGATCGCACTTCCATTCCACCCAAGCAACACTTACGAGATCGACGAACTGAATGCAAATCTTGCCGATATTCTTCACAGTGTAGAAGAAGAGGCTGCAAAAGTCGCTCAGGGTAAAGCACAGTTCCATCTTGTTGATAAGATCACAGACAGAGGCCTTCAGGTACAGCAGGCAGTGATAGCCGGATGTGCAGGTGGAAACTATACAAATGTTGTCGAAGCAGCGCACGCACTCAAAGGTAAAAATACAGGAGACGGAGAATTCAGTCTTTCTGTTTATCCTTCTTCCCAGCCAGTATTTATCAATCTTACCAGACAGGGATACATCTCTGATCTTATGGAAGCCGGTGCAATCATCCGTACCGCATTCTGCGGACCGTGCTTCGGTGCAGGAGATACACCTTGCAATGACGGTTTAAGTATCCGCCATACGACCAGAAACTTCCCGAACCGTGAAGGAAGTAAGCCAGGAAACGGACAGATGTCAGCAGTTGCACTTATGGATGCACGTTCTATCGCAGCAACCGCAGCAAACGGCGGTATCCTTACATCCGCAGAAACTCTGGACTGCTGGGGTGATGTACCGGAATATACATTTGACGGTAGCGTATATGAAAAGAGAGTTTACAACGGATTCCAGAAAGGTGACGAGGCAAAAGAACTTGTTTATGGTCCGAACATCAAAGATTGGCCGGAGATGAGCCCACTGACAGACAACATCCTTCTGAAAGTATGCTCCAGAATCCTTGACCCTGTAACAACAACTGACGAGCTGATTCCATCCGGTGAGACATCCTCCTTCCGTTCCAACCCGCTCGGACTGGCTGAGTTCACTCTGTCCAGACGTGATCCGGAATATGTAGGACGTTCCAAAGATGTTGATAAACTGGAAAAAGCAAGAGTTGCCGGAGAAGATCTGCTCGCAGCAGAGCCGGAACTGAAAGCTGTATTTGACAAGATCCATACACTTGTGGGACAGGCAGAAGTAAAACCTGCTGAAACTGAGATCGGAAGCATGATCTACGCAGTAAAACCAGGTGATGGTTCTGCGAGAGAGCAGGCAGCAAGCTGTCAGCGTGTGATTGGTGGTCTTGCTAATATCACAAAAGAATATGCAACCAAACGTTATCGTTCCAATGTTATGAACTGGGGTATGATCCCGTTCCAGATGAAGGGCGAGCCGGACTTCCAGGTTGGTGACTACATCTATGTACCGGGAATCAGAGCAGCTCTGGATGGAGATATGAAAGATATCAAGGCATACGTGATCGGAGATGAAGTCAAAGAACTTTCTCTGTATGTTGCAGATATGACAGAAGACGAGAAAAAGATCGTCAAATCCGGCTGCCTGATCAACTACAACAGAAGCCGCAAATAATAAAAAAGCCAGTTACATTACCTACTCATATATGGACAGAAGCCATGGGGAAACCTGTGGCTTCTTGTTGTATTTGAATATGAAGAAAAAACGAAAATCCTTTGCAAAGAGAGGTTCGCTGCTTTGACTATAGCGAAAAGTTATACGAGAATTCTTTTTATGAATTTTTCAAATGCCTTCCCGGACGTTATGATAAAAGTAAGAAAAATCAAGATGAGGAGTGTGGGATATGGCAAAAGAACTGAAAGAGATCATTCAGGAACTCAGAGGTTTTACAACATCGGAACTGTGTGACGGTGTGGGAACAGGAAAGTATCGTACCATGGATGCCGAAATCCAGGAGAGAGTCACCTATAAAAAAATCGTGGGTCCGGCCTATACAGTCAAGACTCCGATAGGCATCAGCGGACTTGTTCCGGATGCGATTCTCGATATGAAAAAAGGTGATATCCTGGTCGTTGCCGGAAAAGGTTACTGTAATGGTTCTTACTGGGGAGATCACAGAAGTATCTGTGCAGTCATGAAAGAAGCAGAAGGTGTTGTGATCGATGGTGCATTCAGAGATCTTCAGGGATGCCGCCAGGCCGGATTTCCGATTTTTGCAAAAGCAGTTACACCAGGAAGCGCCGGCAAGGAACGTCTTGGGGAACTGAATGTTCCGGTAGTCTGCGGCGGTGTGGAAGTATGTCCCGGAGATATCATCGTGGGTGACTGTAATGGAGTTCTGGTTCTCAAACCGGAAGAGGCAGAAGAAGTTATGGAGCGTGCCCGCAAAAAGATCGAAGCAGAAGAACGTACCATTCAGCGAATGAAAGAGACAGGAGAAATCCTGCCAAGAGTGATTATGGAAGAAGGTGAGAGGAAATGAGCCTTCACATTATTGACGAGGCAAACCGCTGCCTCAACTGTAAGAAGCCAATGTGCCAGAAAGGATGTCCGGTACATACACCGATTCCGCACATCATCCAGATGTTCAAAGAAAATCAGGTCATGGATGCCGGAAAGGAACTGTTTGAAAACAATCCAATGTCGGTGATCTGCTCCATCGTCTGTAATCATGAACAGCAGTGTGCAGGAAACTGTGTGCTGGGACGCAAAGGAAATCCGGTACATTTTTCAAGCATAGAGAACTATATTTCGGACACTTACCTTGACCGTATGGAAATTCAGAAAGTGGAGAAAAAAGGAAAACGCGTGGCAGTCATCGGAGCAGGCCCGGCAGGTCTGACTGCGGCGATCATTCTTGCGAAAGCAGGATATGATGTGACGATCTTTGAGTGGAAAGATGAGATTGGTGGAATCATGCGGTATGGAATTCCGGAGTTCCGTCTTCCGAAGAGTATTCTGGACAGATACAAAAAACGCCTTCTGGATATGGGTATCAAGATCCGTCCGAACACGACCATCGGTGCAGTCTTGAAGATTGATGATCTTCTGCGTGACGGTTACGCAAGTATTTTTGTCGGTACCGGTGTATGGAAAGCAAGGAATCTCGGAATTCATGGAGAATGCCTTGGGAATGTACAGTTTGGTATTGACTATCTGGCAAATCCATCTGGTTATGAGCTGGGTGAAAACGTTGCAGTCATCGGTATGGGAAATGCAGCGATGGATGTTGCAAGAACTGCACTTCGCAACGGAGCACGTCATGTCACTCTGTATGCAAGAGGAACAAGGGCAGCGGCCAGTTCCCATGAGATTTCCTATGCGAAACTGGACGGAGCCGAGTTTGTTTTTGGAAAAGAGATTCAGTACATCACAGAAAAAGGTCCTGTTTTCTGCAATTCCATTCTGGATGAGAATGGCAGAGCCATTGGCTGTGAGGAGGAAGAAGAACAGGTGGAAGCAGATTCCACCATCATTTCCATCAGCCAGGGACCGAGAAGAAAACTGATCCGTACTACCGTAGGGTTAGAAGGATCTGAGAAAGGTCTTCTGATCGTGGATGAGAATGGAATGACGACAAAACCTGGCGTATTTGCAGCCGGTGACGTTGTTTCCGGTTCCAAAACAGTGGTCCATGCAGTAGAAGGTGCAAAGATCGCGGCACAGGGAATGATCCGGTATATGGAAGGACTTACGGAATAAAGGAAATCTGCATCAGATACCATTCATTTATGGAATATGAGCATTGACAGAAGTGATTTTATTTTTGGAAAACGACTACTTATAATAAAAGCATAAAAACAAACCAAAACGTTTTAGCCGAACGTGGCCAGAAAAATACAAGGAGGGTTTTCCAAGTGGGCAAGTCATTAACAAGAAAAATCATTGAGTCTCATTATGTATCAGGAAGCATGGTGCCAGGTGAAGAGGTATTTATCAAGGTGGATCAGACACTTACGCATGATATCAATGCGGTCATGACCTATCTGGCTTTTGAAGCAATCGGACTTGACAGAATCCGTACAGAATGCAGTGTAAGCTATCTGGATCACAATCTTCTCTATGTAGATAACAAGACGCCGGATGATCACATTTACTTACAGTCAGCAGCCAAAAAATTCGGTGTCCATGTATCCAGACCGGGAAATGGTATCTGTCATACCGTGCATGTGGCAAGATTCGGAGCACCAGGCAAGATCAGTATGGGCGGTGACAGCCATACACCACATGGCGGTTCGATCGGAATGCTGTGTATTGGTGTCGGAGGAATGGATGTGGCAACAGCCATGACAGGAGTTCCGATGAGACTTAAGATGCCGAGAGTCGTGCAGGTTTATCTGACCGGAGAACTGAAACCGGGTGTGAATGCAAAAGAAGTTATTCTTGAGATGCTTCGTCGTGTTTCGATCAAAGGCGGTCTTGGAAATGTCTATGAATATGTGGGACCTGGAGCAGCAAAACTGGAAGTTCCACAGAGAGCAACGATCACAAATATGGGAGCAGAGCTTGGTGCGACGACTTCTATTTTCCCGGCAGATGAACAGGTACATAAATTCCTCAAAGCACAGGGAAGAGAAGAAGCATACAAAGAACTTCTTCCGGATGAAGATGCAGAGTATGATGAACGCATTGAGATTAATTTGAGTGAACTGGAACCGTTGATCTCATGTCCGCATCAGCCGGATAATGTCATTCCGCTCAAAGATGTTGAGAGAAAACCGGTACAGCAGGTATTTATCGGAAGCTGTACAAATACAAGTTATGCAGACGTGGCAAAAGCTGCCCTTGTTTTCCAGGGAAGACAGGTGAACGAGAATGTAAGCTGTACCTGCGGAATTGCGTCCAGACAGACATATAAAGAACTGCTTCGTGACGGATACATTGATATGCTGATCGATGCCGGAGTCAGAATCCTTGAGATTGCCTGCGGACCGTGCTGTGCAATCGGACAGACTCCTGCAACAGAAGGAATTGCAGTTCGTACTTCCAACCGTAACTTCAAGGGCCGTGCCGGAAACCCGACAGCCAAGATCTATCTGGTAAGCCCGGAAAGTGCAGCTGCAACTGCAATCAAAGGAACTTTTGCATCTGCAGAAGAAATCCTCGGAGAAGATGTAAAGAAACTGGCAGAGATTCATGAGCCGGAAGAATATATCGTAAATGATTCCATGATCATCAAACCACTTCCGGAAGAGGAAGCAAAGAAAGTTGAAATCGTCAAAGGGCCGAATATCAAATTCCTTCCGGTACCGGAAGAACCACAGCAGCATCTCTGTGTGCCGGTCAGCCTGAAAGGCGGAGATAATATTTCCACAGATGATATTACACCGGCAAGTGCTGAGTTCTCCAGTATGAGATCCAATATTCCTCTGATGTCCAAATACTGCTATCACCGTTATGCACCGGATTTTTCTGAGCGTGCAAGACAGATGGGCAAGAGCATCATCATCGGAGGCGAGAACTACGGCCAGGGATCTTCGAGAGAGCATGCGGCGATCAACCCGATGTTCCTTGGAGTAAAATGTGTTATCGCAAAGAGCATTGCAAGAATCCACAAAGGAAATCTGGTAAATCATGGTATCATTCCGATGCTGTTTGAAGATCCGGCAAGTTACGACAGGATCGATCAGGGAGATGAACTGGAGATCAACAATCTTCTGGATCAGATTCCGACAAGAAAAGTAGAAGTATTTGATAAGACAAAAGGATTTTCTTTCTTTGTAAATCTGGATCTTTCAGATAATGAAGTAGAAGTTGTATTAAGTGGCGGACAGCTGCGTTTCCTCAAGAAGCAGCTCGCCGGACAGGAAAAATAGAAAGGAGCCGACCAATATGAAGGCTGAAGATATTAAAGTTGCACAGGAGAAATTTGGAGAACTGTTAAAAGGGGAAGAACCTCGCATTGAGGCGATGAAAGAATCCTCTAAGCCAACAGATTTTGAAGCACTTGACAAGATCGTAGTTGGTGTTCTTCCAGGAGATGGCGTAGGTCCGATCCTTATGAAACAGGGACTTCGTGTTCTGAATGAACTTGTCAGTGACGAGATTGCATCCGGAAAGATTGAAGTTCGTGAGATCGAAGGACTCACCATTGAGAATCGTGTTGCAAAATTGGAAAGTCTTCCGGAGGAAGTTCTGACAGAAGTAAAGAAATGTAATGTCCTTTTAAAAGGACCTATGACAACACCAAGAGCAGGTGACGGACTTCCGAACCTTGTCAGCGTAAACAGCCTGTTAAGAAGAAGACTGGATCTGTTTGCGGCAGTCCGTCCGATCAAGATTCCGGACAAAAATATTGACTGGACATTTTTCCGTGAGAACATTGAGGGAGAATATATCTGGGGAAACAAAGGAATCCAGGTAGACGATGACATTGCAGTAGATTTTAAAGTACAGACAAAAGAGGGCAGTGAGCGTATCGCAAGAGCAGCGTTTGACTTTGCACGTAAAAACGGCAAGAAAAATGTAACAATTGTTACAAAGGCGAATATCGTTAAACTGGTAGACGGAAACTTTATCAAGGCAGTTCGCAAAGTTGGAGAAGAGTATCCGGAAATTGAGATCCAGGAGCGTCTGGTAGATGCCATGTGTGCAAAAATGCTGGACCCGACTTTTAATAAGGGCATTGAAGTTATCGTGCTTCCAAACCTGTATGGCGATATCGTGACAGATGTTGCGGCAGAACATGCCGGTGGACTTGGCACTGCATGCTCTTCCAATATCGGAAATCAGTATGCACTGTTTGAAGCGATTCACGGAACAGCTCCGTATCTGATGTCTCATGGAAGAGGCGAGTACGCAAATCCATGCAGCCTGATCCGTGCGGTTGGACAGATGCTGATTCACATCGGTTATGCAGACAGAAACGCAATTCTTGAGAAAGCACTTGAGATCTGTACAGTCACAGAAAAGAAACTTGTTGTCACAACAGAGACAAAGGATGCAAGTGCGGCAGAATTTACAGATTATCTGCTTGATACTATCCGCAGCCTCAAGAAATAAGAACAAACTGATAAAAGCCTCCAACGAATTATTCGAAAACATATATTCATTCATTTACCTCAAAAAGCGGGATATCCTGGGTGGTATCCTGCTTTTTGCATTGAGTCCGACACCGGGTTGTGGTAAAATAACGTAAGAGAATACGAGCAAAAAATGAACGTATCGTATAGAGAAAACAACAAAGGAGAGTCGGCTATGAAAGATTCAGACTGGGAGATCCTTTATGAATTATACAGAAATCCAAACATGACAAAAGTGGCGAATCTGCTCTATATGACCCAGCCTTCTCTGACCAAACGTCTTCAGCATATGGAATCAGAATTCCAGGTGACAATTGTAAATCGAACCCCGAAGGGACTGGAATTCACAGAGGAAGGAAAGTTTCTGGGAAAACAGGCAGAAGCATATCTGGAGTTTCTTCGTAAGACAAAGGACAAACTTAAAGAATTTCAGGAGAACTCAGAAGGCGTGATCACAATTGGTTCTTCTTATACTTACAGTAAATATACTCTGACAGACCTTCTTGTCCAGTACCGGCAGAAGCATCCGAATGTAGAATTTAATGTCATCAATGAGCAGAGCAATATTCTGTTCCGCAAGATGCTGGAGGATGCAATCGATGTCGGATTTATCCGGGGAGATTATGAGGGCGCGGTTAATAAGACGCTGATTGGAAGAAATCAGGCCTATCTGGTGACAAAGGAACCGGTAGATTTTGACATGCTGCCCGGGATGCAGAGGATTGGATACAAGACGAATGACCGTACCAGGGAGCTTCTGGACAACTGGTGGCAGGGATGGTTTGGATGTGAGGCACCGGGAAGCATGGTGGTCGGATATATTGATGTTTCCTGGCAGCTGATTCACAAAGGCCTGGGCTATACGATCTGTTTTCTTCCGGATAATTTCGAGAACACCTATGATCTCTGTCTTACACCGCTCAAGAATAAGGATGGCAGCAGTGTGACCAGAAACACCTGGTTTATTTATTCCAAAAACAAGAGGATTACCCGTGTTCTGGAGGATTTTATCAATTACATAGAAAAAGAAGTTGCACTTAAAGGAAAATAAAGTAAATGAAAGATATAGATTGGAAAATCCTTACAGTTCTGTATGAAAAACGCAGCATGACAAAGGCGGCGGAGACGCTTTATATGACCCAGTCTGCCCTGACCAAGCGGATCAAGGCGATGGAGGCAGAGTGGAATATAGAGATCGTCAGACGCAGCAGCAAAGGCGTGGAATTCACAGAGGACGGTCATTACCTGGTAAAAAAAGCAAATATTATACTGGATTTTCTTCAGGAGATTGAGGAACATTTTTCAGAAAAAAAAGCAAACAGGGAGTTTTTGAAGATCGGGGTTCCGAATTCCTTTGCAAGACTGCATATGCCGGGACTGTTTAAAGAATATAAAGAAAAATATGACCGCCTGCAGATCACAACGGTTCCGAACTCCAGTGATCTTCTGATTCAGCAGCTGGTGGATGGATCTGTTGATATCAGCATTATCTGCGGAGATTTTCCGTATCTTGGAGAGAAGGACTGTCTGTTTGAGGAAGCTCTTTATATCGCACTTCCGGCGGGTATGAAACTGGATGATGTGGGACAGCAGCCACTGATCAAATCCTATCTGAACCCTATGGTGGCAGGTATCGTCAATCAGTGGTGGAAGAATCATTTCGGAAGCCTCCCACATGAAGCTTATCGTGTCCCGCATTCTGACATTGCAATCGAGATGGTGGAGAATGGTCTTGGAATCACGTTTTTGTTTGGCGATAAATGGAGGGTGCAGAAAGAACATGTACAGCTGATTCCTCTGTATGATCAGAAAGATCAGCCAATTACGAGGAAAGTCTGGATGATGTTTTCTGAAAAATGCTACCGAAGCCAGAACATCATGGATTTTATCTCTCTGGTAGAAGAATATTATCATGTAAACAGGATTGAAGATCACAGAGAAACAGAATAATCTTACAATGATTTTGTTGACACAGATGCAGGTGTGTTTTCCTCATCTGTGTTTTTTGGTATATTGGATTCCATTTTGGAATACCTCTCTCAGTCGTTATCTGAATTTCCATTTGACATCCATGTTTCATATAATTTTTATATCAGATTGATAGGAAAAACGCATCTGTCAAAAGGAGGAAAATTTATGAAGTATGCATATGTAGGTTGTCGTACAACCCGAGAGAGAAACGCAAGAGGAAAAGGCCTGAAAGTTTACGAGATTTCAGAAGTTACCGGTGACTGGAAAGAAATCCAGTGTCTGGAAACAGAACCGAACCCGTCTTATCAGACATTGGATCTGGAAGAAAAATATCTTTACTCTGTGCATGGTGACATCACCAAAGTCAGCAGCTACCGTATTCTTGACGATGGCAGACTGGAACATATGAATACCATCGATATCGGCGGTAAAAATCCGGTATTTATCACTCCGGACAAAACAAATAAGTATATTGTAGTGGCAGCACTTCAGGGCGGAGCTGTCTATGTGATCAGAAGAAACAGCGACGGAACGTTAGGTGAGATCGTACATACCACACATCTGGAAGGCAAAAAGGAAGGCACAATCTCCTTCGCACATCAGTGTATCTGGGATCAGAAAAAGGAATTCCTGTTTGTTGTGACTCAGGGAAGATTACAGGGCTATGGACAGGTCAAAGTGTTCCGTTTTGATTCGGAAAACGGAACTCTGACGGAGACAGACACTTATCGTTCCAGAGAATATGATGAGCCAAGACATGTATCCATTCATCCGAACAACCGATATGTATATCTGATCAACGAAAAAGGAAACAAGATGACTTATCTGCAGTTTGATGATGTCAATGGAAAACTTACCGCTATGCAGAACCTTCCGTCTCTTCCGGCAACTTATACAGGAGAAGGACAGGCGAGTGCTTCTCTTCTGGACAAAGAGGGAAAAATCCTGATCGGCTCCAACCGTATCCACGAATCTATTGTAGTGTATCGTATTGACCAGAATACCGGATATATGACAGAACTCGGATATTATTCTTCTCTTGGACTGACACCGAGATTTATCACATTTAACCCGGATTACAGCCGTTTCTATATGGCGAATGAAGACAGCGATACGATCGTGGAGATGAAGCTGGATTCTGACACCGGACTGATGACTTATACAGGCAGAATTATCCCGACTGAGAGTCCTGTCTGTATTACATTCCGATAGGAGGTGGCAGATATGAATCTTGGCTTAATTTCATTAATCCTTCTTCTTGCAGCCATCGTGATCGGATTTGCAAGAAACTGTAATGTTGGTATTATCTGTGTGGCTTTTGCCATGATCCTTGGGGTTGTGTACGGCCTGGATACAAAGGAAATCTTAAGTGGTTTCAGTTCTTCTCTGTTTATTCAGATGGTAGGAATCACGTATCTGTTTGCCGTGATCAGCGGAAATGGAACACTGGAACTTCTGGCAAAGAAGATGGTAGGCCTTGTCGGAAAGAAAAAACATCTGATCCCGTTTGTGATGTATGTTCTTGGATTTGTGATCTGTGCAGTTGGACCTGGAGCAATCCCGTCTCTGGCGATTGTTCCGGTTATTGCGATTCCGGTAGCGGTTTCAGCAGGTGTCAACCCGATCATGACAGCAATCATCGGTGATCTTGGTGTTATGTCTGGTCGCATGAGTCCTCTGACTCCGGAATCAGCTGTTGTAAGAGAGCTGATGGAAGAGCAGGGACTGGAAGGAAATACAATTCCGATCATGATCGCCATGACGATCACAGCACTGGTTGTGATGGTGCTTGTATATATTTATTATAAAGGCTGGAAGATCGATGAAAATGCGGCAGGAATGGAAGAAAAAATTCCGAAGTTTAATGGGAAACAGTGGCTTTCCATTCTTGGACTTATCTGTCTGGCAGTAGGTGCCCTGTTCTTTTCATGGAATGTCGGTCTGACCGGATTTACAATCGGATCCATTCTTCTGATTCTTGGCTGCGGAAATGAGAAAAAAACAATCGCAGCGATTCCGTGGAATGTCATTCTTATGGTACTTGGTGTTGGAATCCTGATGAATATTATTTCTCTTTCCGGCGGTATCGACATTATGGTATCTGCCCTGGAAGCAATCATGGGTAAGAGAACTGCTGCCATGATCATGGCGATCGCAGCAGGTCTTATGTCTTTCTTCAGTTCTGGACTGGGTGTTGTATTCCCGACACTGATTCCTACGGCGGGCGGACTTGCAGGCGGACTTGGTGTGAGTGCTCTGGAACTGGTAGCAGTCATTGTTATCGGTGGAACGGTATCCGGCTTTACTCCGATCTCTACAACAGGAGCCCTTATCATGGCAGGTGTTTCTCAGCAGGAGAATGCAGAAGAACGCTTCCCTCAAAACAGAATGTTTGTAGAACTGTTTGCGGTGTCCTTTATCGCACTGGCAGTTCTGGCCCTGTTTTCTCTTATCGGTGTTTACGGACTTTTCATTTCGTAATATTTTTGCAAGAGGTACTGCATGGAATCTGTGCAGTACCTTTTTTGGTGCTTGAATGTAAAAAATCATGTGATTCCGAAAAGTTATATTTCCATTCTTTTTGACAATTATACAAATACGTCAGAATGATTTATGATAATTACAGAAAGAAACAGAAGAAAGAAATTTCAACAGGAAGAGGAGGAAGAAAACCGTGAAGATTACAAAAAATGCAGTTGCCGGAACTCTGGAATCCAGCGACGCAATGGTAACGGTAGAACCAAACGCAGAGGGCGCAGGAATTGAATTTGATCTGGACAGCGTGGTGATCAACCAGTTTGGAAACAGCATCCGCCGTACAGTTATGGATACCCTGAAACGTCTGGATGTACAGGATGTCAAGATCAGCATCGTAGACAAAGGAGCTCTTGACTGCACACTGAAAGCGAGAGTAGAAGGAGCTCTGTTCAGAGGCGCAGAACAGACAGAAGATCTTCCATGGGGAGGTGCGATTCGATGAGTAATCCAAACAAAAAAAGATTAAGAAGAACTATGATGTTTCTGAATGCTCAGAAACCGGGTCTTATCAAAGATCCATATATCTACAAACCGGATTCAATCATGCTGGACCTTGAAGACGCCGTTGCAGAGAAAGAAAAAGATGCGGCGAGATATTCCCTGTTCCATGCACTGAGAGAGATCAATTATCGCGGAGTAGAACGAGTTGTCCGTATTAACGGACTTGATACTCCGTACTGGAAAGAGGACATCCGCTGTGCAGTAGCCGGAGGATGCGATGCGATCCGTATTCCAAAGACTGAGAGTGCGAAGGACGTTCATGTGGTAGAGGAAGCTGTGATCGCAGCAGAGAAAGAATTCGGAAGAGAAGAAGGAAGCGTTCTTATCATGGCGGCTCTGGAATCTGCCAGAGGTATCATGAAAGCACTTGATATCTGCGAGGCATCGGAACGTCTTTTTGGTATCGCTCTTTCTGGTGGAGATTACACCAAAGACCTTCAGACACATATCACAGGAACCGGTATTGAGCTGATGGGTGCAAGACAGAACATGGTCATTGCAGCAAGAGCAGCCGGAGTACAGTGCTTTGATACCGTTTATACAGACCTTGATGATATGGACGGTTTCCGCAGAGATGTAGAAGCAATTCATCTGATGGGATTTGACGGAAAATCCATTATCAATCCGAGACAGATCGAGATCGTGCATAATATCTATACTCCGAAGCAGAAAGATATTATTTTCGCAGAAAAAGTTGTCAAGGAAATTGATGACAAGAAAGCCAAAGGAATCGGTGTATTTACCGTAGACGGAAAGATGATCGACATTGCGTTCTACGATGGAGCAAAGAGAACAATCGAACTTGCAAAAGCATCTGGCGTGTATGAGGGGGATTTATAAAATGTTAAATAAAGTAGGCAGAGAAATCCCGGAAGAAATTCTGAAACAGACCGGAAAAGAAGTTTTTCAGGGAAACTATTACAAAGACAATACAGAATTCAAAAAACAGGGACCGATCACAAAAGTCGTAATGAACCATGATACCAGCAAAATGGTAGGCTCCATCCATGAAGCACTTGTAAAATGCGGTGCACATGATGGAATGACACTTGGATTCCATCATCATTTCCGTGATGGTGATCTTGTTGTAAACATGGTTATGCAGGAAGTACATAAGATGGGAATCAAGGATGTTACCATCTGTGCAAGTTCCCTTGGAAAAGCACATGACGCACTTGTTCCGATGATCGAGGACGGAACGATCACTAACATTCAGTCTTCCGGTGTCCGTGGAAAGATCGGAGAGGCAATCTCTCAGGGCAAGTTGAAAGGTCTTGCAATCATGCGTTCTCATGGCGGACGTGTCCGTGCAATCCAGACAGGTGAAACTGTGATCGATATTTCCTTTATCGGTGCACCTACCTGCGATGATTACGGTAACTGCAAGGGTGTTGGCGGCAAGAGCGACTGTGGCGTCCTTTCCTATTCCTTCGTGGATGGAAACCACGCAAACAAGGTAGTTGCAGTAACAGACTGCCTGGTACCGTTCCCGAACTATCCGGCAGACATCAACATGACAAAAGTGGATTATGTCTGTGTGGTTGATCAGATTGGTATTCCGGAAAAAATTGCTTCCGGTGCGGCAAAACCAACCACAGATGTCCGTAAACTGATGATGGCTGATTACTGTACACAGGTAGTTGTAAATACCCCATATTTCAAAGACGGATTTGCTTATCAGACAGGTGTCGGTGGAGCATCTATCGCATCCGCTGCATCTCTTGGAAAGATCATGAAAGAACGTGGAATCAAGATGGGATTCGCAGTCGGCGGTATGTCCAAGGGAATGTGCGACCTTCTGGATGAAGGACTGGTAGGAAAACTTCTTGATACACAGGATTTTGATACTTCTGCAGTAGAATCTGTAAAACGCCCGAACCACCACAGAATCAGTGCAGGTGCTTATGCAAACCCATTCAACAAAGGTGCATTTGTAAACAAACTGGATTATGTAGTGCTTGCAGCACTTGAAGTTGATGTGGACTTTAACTGTAATGTTGTAGTAGGTTCTGATGGTGTTATTACCGGTGCACAGGGCGGACATCCAGATGCAGCACAGGGTGCAAAATGCACGATCGTGATTTCACCACTGGTACAAGGACGTATTCCTGCAATCTGCTCTAAAGTAACAACAGTAACGACTCCAGGCGAGTCCGTAGATATCGTTGTCACAGATTATGGTGTAGCAGTAAACCCTGCAAGACAGGATCTTCTGGATGCATTAAAGAAAGCCAAATGTGTTCCGCTTCGTACAATCGAAGAACTTCGTGATATTGCATATTCCATTACAGGTGAACCTGAGCCGGTTCAGTTTGGTGACAGAGTCGTTGGTATCATCGAAGGCCGTGACGGCACAGTTATGGATGTTGTGCGTGAGGTAAAACCGTTTACTTTTGAAGAAGCATAAAAATAGAAATAAAAAGTAAGCCCATAATGATAAAAACTCCTTCCAAAATATATATGAATAAATGAAAAGGGAAGTCTTCTGATACATCAGATCGGGAGACTTTCTTTTTCGTTTATAGCAGTGTTTTTCCTTTTTGGCATAGCAACATAATGTTTGGGAATTAGATTTGCTGCATGAGGTCTGCTATGATGTAATCATAAAAGAAAATAAGTAATTCACTATACCAAATATGAATTTTAAAGGAGAAGACGATTATGACAGGAACAGTTAAAAATTATGCTACAGCAAATATTTTTGGAGCATGTATTCTCAGAATGAGGGAAATTCCGGGAAGAAAGATTGTTGATGAGCGAAAAGAAAAAAAAGCAGAGAGAGAACGTTTTGAAGTGATTGATGACTATGTAGAGCAGGCATAAATAGGCAAAGAATTTGGAGTTCTTTAAGAATTACGGGATAAGGAGGAATGCCATAATGTATGCGGGACAAAAAAGCAGAATGGTCACAGCGATAGAATTAGAGTGCTGTATTTACAGCGCACTTCTTGGAGAAGTGTATACTACACCAAAACCAGGGCTTGTAGACTGCCACGATACAGGAGCACATCGTGATATGGATGTACATACATTTGAGAAAAGTTCAGAGGCAATTACTCCATATATATCAAGAATGTTTTACAGTGGATATAATTGGATCGGAAGACCGGAAGAGCTGTTTGCCAAAATACGTAAAATTGGAATGCAGGCAGAGCAGGCTATGTATGAAAATACAAATGGCGTCAATACACATAAAGGTCTGATATTCACAATGGGAATTCTGGCAGCGGCGGCTGGTAATTATTATCAGCAGGAACATAGTTTTGATGCAGAAAGAATTCTGAAAAAGGTGTCAGCAATGACAACAGCTCCGCTGGAAGAAGAATTTCAGCACATAGCAGAGCATGAACCGGTGACACATGGAGAGATACTTTTTCATGAATATGGTGAAAAGGGAATCCGTGGAGAAGCACAAAAGGGATTTCCAATCATAGAAAAAATTGCGCTTCCGGTTCTTCGAAGTACAAGAATGATGGGAATGGATACGAATCGTTCGAATATACAGGTGTTGCTGTCAATTATGGCAGAATTGAATGATACGAATGTCTGGAGCAGAGGGTCTTATCAGGAAATGCAGTGGTTGAAAGAGCAGGCAGCAGAAATCTGTAGACAGGGTGGAGTTTTTTTTGAAACAGGGCTCAGAAAAACAGAAGAGTTGAACAGACTATGCATTGATAAAAATTTAAGTCCCGGTGGAGCAGCAGATCTTTTGGCGGCAAGCTTGTTTCTATATTATCTGGAAAATCTTACACAGGAGGAATAAGAACCGTATGAACGCAGAAAAACAGAAGGCGAAAATACATTTTCCAAAAGTTGGACAGAGAATTATACGTTCCGTTGTGGCAGTTGCCTGTTGCTTTTGTGTATTTTACCTTAGAGATAAAGAGGGAATTCCTTTTTATTCTGCACTTGCGGTATTACAGTGTATTCAACCATATCAGGACAGCATGACAGAGACTGCGAGAAAAAGAGTGACTGGAACTTTTGTCGGGGCATTCTGGGGACTTCTGATTATTCTGCTTCAGCTGCATGCTTTTAATGGAGTACTGAAAGGCAGCTTTGCAGGATACATGCTGATTTCATTTTTTACAGGAGTTGTCATTTATTCGACTCTGGTTCTAAACTGTCGAAACGCAGCATATTTTTCCTGCGTGGTATTCTTAAGCATCACAGTTATGCATATGACAGATGCAAATCCGTTTCTGTTTGTGTTTGACAGAGTATTGGATACCCTGATCGGTGTCGGAATCGCACTGGTTATCAATACGGTACATCTTCCGAGAGGAAAAAGAACGGATGTCCTGTTTGTATCCGGAATTGATGATACGATTCTAAATCGGGATGATAAGATGTCCGCTTACAGTAAGGTGGAACTGAACAGACTGATCTCTTCAGGGGCAAATTTTACAGTATCGACAAATCGCACACCGGCGACAGTACGGGAATCTCTCCCGGGAATTAACCTGAAACTTCCTATCATCGCCATGGATGGAGCGGTACTTTATGATCTGAATGAAAATTCATATCTGATGAAATACCAGATGTCTGAAAAGCAGGCACGGATTCTCAGTACTTTTCTGGACAAAGAGGGAATCTGTTACTTTACGAACTGTGTGACAGATGACCTTCTGGTCATTTATTATGACAGAATCGAGAGCGAAGTGCATCAGAAAGTTTACGAAAGAAGACGCAGATCTCCTTATCGAAATTATGTACAGAAAACACAGCCGGTTTACGAAAGTGTGGTCTATCTGTATCTGATCGAGAAAAAAGAGATTACGGAGAAGCTTTATGAAAAACTGATGCAGCAGCCATGGATCACAGAATTTCGGGTAGCGTTTCATGAGTCTGTCGTACATCCGGGATACGCGAATCTGAAGATTTATACAAAGGAAGCCACGAGAGAGCATATGTTGGAAAATCTCAAGGCTTTTCTGAATATTGATCAGGTAGTTACCTTTGGTAGTATCGAAGATAAATATGATGTTTATGTCCGTGATGCGGATAAAGATATTATGGTAAAAACACTAAAAGATCTATATGAACCGGTGAAACTGAAAAGAATCAGAAACTGACTTATGCCGCCCTGAAATACGGGCGGTTTTTACTATCATTTTTTAGCATTGATTGTGAAAGAAATCACATAGAATGCAGAAAAACTATGATAAAATCCGCGCTTTATATATTAGACGATGCAGGATTCCTTTCTTATACTTAACTTATCAGGAAACGGCAGACTGCCGGATAAGGGAGGTATCTTTTTATGAGTAACGAAGAAGTTTACAGCTATAAAACACCATCGTCTCAACTGGTGCAGATCGCAGAAATTGCTTCCAGATATAAGGGAAGACCGGAGATGCTGATGAAGGTTGTTATCCAGACGCAGAAGATTGTCACAGCGTTTTCAGCATCAGTAGCGGCAGTGATTGCAAGAGAGATGGAGATTCCGCAGACACAGGTGTACAGTTTTATAACATTTTATGCCATGCTTTCCGTAAAACCGAGGGGAAAATATATTATACGTATGTGTAAGAGTGCTCCCTGCCATGTCAAAGGGGCAAAAGAGATCGTGCGGGCACTGGAAGATCTGCTGCATATCAAAATGGGAGAGACGACAGAGGATAAACGCTTTACGCTGGAATATTGTCCCTGCCTTGGAATCTGTGAACAGTCTCCAGCAATCATGATCAATGACCGGACTTATGTGAATCTCACACCAGAAAGTGTAAAAGAAGTGGTCAGATGTTATATCAGAGATGAGGTGGAATGATGGCAATGGAAGAAAAAAGAATCCTTTTGAGAAACAGGGGGAAGATTGATCCGAAGAATGCAGGTGAATATATTGAGGCAGGTGGATATGAAGGACTGAAACGGGCACTTTATATGGAAGAACATAAGATTATAGAAGAACTGGAACATGCAGGACTTCGGGGAAGAGGCGGTGCCGGATTCCCGACTTACCGGAAGCTTCAGTTTGCCTATAATGCACCGGGAGATGTGAAATACATTGTCTGTAATGCGGACGAGGGAGAACCGGGAACAAACAAAGACCGTATTCTTCTTTCTTCTGATCCGTGTTCTGTTTTTGAAGGGATGGCAATTGCAGGAAAAGCAGTCAATGCACATGTAGGCTTTATTTATCTGAGAGCTGAATATTCCTACCTGCTTCCGATTCTGGAGGATGCGTTGAAAACATCCCGCGAAGCAAATATGCTGGGCAGAAATATTCAGGGCAGTGGATTTGATTTTGATATTAAACTTCGCTCCGGAGCAGGTGCCTATGTCTGCGGCGAAGAAACCGCTCTGTTTGAATCCATTGAAGGAAAACGAGGGGAACCAAGGTTCCGTCCGCCGTTTCCGGGAATTAAAGGACTGTTCGGAAAACCAACGGTTCTGAATAATGTAGAAACACTGGCAAACATCAGCGTGATCTTTCAGAATGGCTGGGAATGGTTCCGGACGATCGGAACGGAAAACAGTCCAGGTACGAAACTGTTTACTGTCTGTGGAAATGTAAAACGAAGAGGGGTATTTGAATTTCCTATGGGCATCAATCTGAAAGATCTGATTTATGAAGTCTGTGGTGGAATGGAGGATGGTCATGAACTTCTTGCAGTTCAGACCGGTGGTGCTTCAGGTGCAATCATCAATGCTTCTCAGATTGATATGACATTGGATATCGACCAGGTTTCGAACTCAGGTGGAAGACTTGGATGTGGAACGATTCTTGTTATGGATGACCGGAATTGTATCATTGATATTGTAAGAAATAATCTTGATTTCTTCCGTGGAGAATCCTGCGGAAAATGTACACCGTGCAGAGAAGGCGGAACGAGATTATATCAGCTGATCACAAAAATCTCTCAGGGAAAAGGAACTATAAAGGATATTGATACCATACAGGATCTGGCAGATACCATGCGTCTTACGGCATTGTGTGGACTGGGACATTCGACAGCTGTACCGGTTTTAAGCAGTATCCGGAATTTTTATTCCTGTTATTTAAGACATATAGACAAAGAATACTGCCCGGTATGCAGTGAGGAAGGAGAGGGAATATGATTCATTTAACAATAGACGGAGAACCGATCACAGTAAAAGAAGAAACCACGATCCTGGAGGCAGCAAAACTCCTGAACGTACATATTCCGACACTCTGCCACCATGAGGATCAGGCAGTTAAGGCAGTATGCCGGATCTGTGTGGTAGAAGTAGAAGGACAGAGACTTCTTCCGGCAGCCTGCAGTACTCCGGTTACGGAAGGTATGGTAGTGAAAACTGCTTCTCCGAAGGTTATAAAGGCAAGAAAAAATATCATGGAACTGATTTTGGCAAGACATCCGCAGGACTGTCTGGTCTGCTCCAAAAATGGAAGCTGCGAACTTCAGAAGGTGGCACAGGATCTGAATATGAACCGTCCGAACCGTTATGAAATGCAGGTCAGAGATGCCAGGTTTGATGATTCATCTCCGTCTCTGGTACGTGACATGAGCAAATGTATTCTCTGCAATCGCTGTGTGGAAGCCTGTTCGCAGAAACAGGGAGTCATGGTTATGGCAAAAGAAAACAGGGGTTTTGACACAGTAGTAGTTCCCCCATATGGAAAACTCCTGGCTGATACGAGTTGCGTGAACTGCGGACAGTGTATTCAGGTGTGCCCGGTCGGAGCATTGTCAGTTCATGACGATACGGAGCGGATCTATGAGCAGATTGATGCAGGAAAATATATGACTGTTCAGATTGCACCGTCTGTCCGCATTACGCTGGCAGAATCACTTGGATATAAACCGGGAACCGTGACAACAGGAAAAATTGTACATGCACTGCGAAAGATTGGCTTTCAGAAAGTATTTGACTCAGATTTTTCAGCAGATCTTACGATTATGGAGGAAGGAACGGAATTTCTCAGCAGGATGCAGAATCATGGAGTTTTGCCGCTGATTACATCCTGTTGCCCGGCGTGGGTAAAATATTGTGAGACGTACGGATATGATCAGCTCGATCATCTTTCTACTGCAAAATCCCCACAGCAGATGTTTGGTGCTGTCATTAAAACCTTTTTTGCAGAAAAAGAAAAAATCGACCCGAAAGATATCTGCAGCGTATCTGTGATGCCGTGTACCGCAAAGAAATTTGAATGCAGACGAAAGGAATTTCATGACAGTGGCTTTCAGGATGTGGATATTTCCATCACAGTAGTAGAACTTGCAAAGATGATTCGTACCGCAGGAATCCATTTTGAAGATCTGGAAGATCAGGAATTTGATGCACCGTTTGGACTCGGAAGCGGTGCCGGACAGATTTTCGGAAGCACCGGAGGTGTTATGGAGGCGGCACTTCGGACTGTGTATGAAGTACTTACCGGGAAAACTCTTGAGAGACTGGAATTTACACAAGTTAGAGGACTTGAGGGAATCCGTGAGGCTTCGCTTACAATCAGTGGACAGGAAATCCGTGTTGCGGTTGTGCATGGACTCAAAAATGTAGAAGGAGTCCTGAATCAGATTAAAGAAGGAACATCACCATATCATTTTATTGAAGTAATGACATGTGAGGGCGGCTGTATCGGCGGTGGTGGCAATGCACCAAAGACCATGGCAAAAGTAAGAGAACGCCAGAAGGCGATTTATGAGGAAGACAGAAAGCTTCCAATCCGCAAATCACACGAGAATATTTATGTACAGAAATTATATGAAGAATACCTGGGAGAGCCGTTGAGCGAAAAATCGCACAGACTTCTTCATACGACCTACCACAGCAGAAGAGACCTGCTCAGATAAGAAAACTAAGGAGGAGCATCATGAACGAACGTCAGTTAAGATATTTTTGTACAATAGCCAGAGAAGAAAACATCCAGAAAGCAGCGGCAGTCCTGCATAAAGATTCGTCTACACTGACAAGGACAGTCAAAAATATGGAAGAAGAGATTGATGCTCCTCTGTTTAAACGTGCCAGAGAGGGGCTGGTGCTGACCGCAGAGGGTGAAACTACGATACGGTTTGCCCGGAAGGTTCTGGAAGCGACAAAGGAATGTCACAAACTTCATTCCTGGACAGAGCAGGAAATCCGATATCTTCTGGAAGTAGATGAACAGGGATGCATTTCTGTAGCGGCAGAAAAGCTGTATGTAGCACAGCCGTCATTAAGTCAGAAACTATGGCAGATTGAAAAAGATCTGGGTACGCAGTTGTTTGAGCGTAATAGAAGAGGGGTTCGTAGTACAGAATATGGAAAGCATATCATTGAAATTCTCAAACAGGTAGATGAAATGTACCGTGAGTACAAAAAAGAATTGGAAGAGTGTATGGAGATGAAAAAAGGTACTGTGACAATTGGTATTCCAATGAATCTTGGTACCTGTCTTTTGCCGGCAATTCTTCCATTATTTGCCAGACAATACCCAAAGGTAAAAGTAAATATCCGGGAAGGGAATTCTGCAGAACTTGAAAAGCTTCTCCTTGAGAAAAAGGTGGATTTCTGCATTATGCATGAACATGATACCAGTGAGCAGGTGCAGGTTAAGAGTTTTTCAGAAGATCCTTTTTACCTGATAATTCCGAAAGAAATGAAGAACAGATTTCCATTTAAAAACGGTCAGGAACTTTATGCAGAAGATCTGAAAAAGATGCAGAATATTCCATTTGTGATGGTAGCCAAAAGACAAAAATTACGACAGGTGACAGATCAGATAATGAAAACAGGAAATATCGAACCTGAAATCTGCTGTACGACCAGAAATATGGAAACAGCAAAGCGATTAGTTGCGGCAGGAATGGGAGCTACGATCCTGCCACAGTCGTATCTGACTTTATATTCAGGAACGGAAAATCTGGAATGGTACCCTTTGGATAAAAGCCTGAACGCATCATGGAAGCTGGTAATGGCAAAAATGAAAGGAGAAAAATTGTCTGGATGCTCCAGAAAATTTTATGATTTTGCAATGGAGTCATTTCAGAAATCGCTGATATAAGAAAAAGAATAATCAAATCAGAAAGAGCTTTTTCTTATCTTTAATAATGAATGACATCTGCACAGCTTTGAATCCGCTCAATCACAGGTTTTGCCTCAGGGCTTTGAAAATAGGCAAATGTTGTTTTCGGAACAAGTTCTTTTAGTTTTTTCCAGTTTTCTTCTTTCAGAGCCATCCTTACGGTTGAGGCACTGATGGCTTTTCCATAACTTTCCTTACGTGGAACAATGATACATTCAATTCCGTTTTCCGGCAGTTTATCGGACATGATCTGATTGTAGATGCCGGTGACAAGGCTTGTAGGTTCTTCGCCGACATAGCGTCTGGTGATTCCAAGCGCGGCTGCAATTCTGGCAAAAATGGTCAGATCCAGCATGGCATGGCTTTCGATGACAGCCTGTTCATCTTTCTGGAAATAGCTGGGAAATGTAGCATTGCTGATAATATAAGGACCGCTGTCATGGTAGCGGATGTTTTTCAGATGAGCAGTTCCCTCCATGACCAGTTTCTTACGCACGGCAAAAGGCACCAGACTGGCGTCTTCACTGACGATAAAAAGATGAAGCAGATCATTTTCGGCAGCGGCTTTTTCCACCAGATACTGATGACCGAGGGTAAATGGATTTGCGTTCATGACGAGTGCCGCCACGCGGGGAGCTTCTTCTTTCTGCTTTTCCAGAGTATTAAGATATCCGGAAAAACCGGTACGTTTGTTTTCCATAAATACAATCTGTCCGTTGATACGGGCAATCTCATAGAATCCAAGATCTCCGAAGAATCTGGCAGAGTCACATTTGGTGTAAAGAAACAGATGGGTATTTCCTCTGGAAAACTGTACTTCGATCAGGTGACTGACAATAGAATTCATCAGCCCTTCCCCCTGGTGTTCATGGCTTACCGCCATACAGCGGAGTGTATTTCCAAAACAGCTTCCCGTTGCGATGATGTTCATATCATCATCGTACATTCCACAGGTATAATCCAGGTTTGCATCTCGGCGGATTCCTTCGGTAGTGAGCAGTTCGTCAATCAGGCGATTGGCACGTTTGTCAGATGGACAGATCTGAGTGATGGTGTAGTCGGACATGGTATTCTCCTCAAAATAAATATTAATAAAACAATTTTATAACAGTGCAAAAGAGATGTAAAGAGAAATGCACTTCCGAAATAGAATGGAGATATGAAGAAAAAAGAATGTAACATTTTCGCTCCAGAACTGTTATATTAGTGAAAAGAACAGGAGCAAATTATAGAGTTGTGAGGTATATGCGCGCAGAAAGTCAGAAGGGAGGAGAGTACATGTGGATAATAAAATCTTAGAAATGCTTTACCGGCAGTACCAGAAAGAATTATATCTGTATCTGTACTCTCTTGGTGGAGACAGGCAGCTGGCCGAAGATCTGCTGCATGAAACGTTCCTGAAAGCACTGCTTGCGCTTCCAGATGGGCATACAAACATGCGGGCATGGCTGTATATGGTGGCACGAAATCTGTTTTATAATGATCAAAAAAGAAGAAAAAAAGAAATTTTATTTGGAGAACAGAACACTTTTCCAGAGGAAAAAGAAGATGCAGATTTTCTTGAAAAAATCATTGAGGAAGAAAACAGAAGAAAACTTTATCAGGCAATATGCAGATTGGAATTAAGGAAACGAGAGATTATTCAGATGCAGTATTTTGGAGAAATGTCACAGAAAGAAATCGCAGCGGTTCTTCATATCACACCGGAAAATGTACGCGTACTGGGATATCGTGCAAAAAAGGAATTGAAAAGATATATGGGGAAATATGAAGCAGAGAGGAGGAAATGAAATGACATATCGTGAGTTGCTGAAACTGTACAGACAGGGAAAACTGGAAGAGGATAAAAAGAAAGAAGTTGAAGCAGAGATAGAGAAGCAGGATGCAATCAGCGAGTTTCTTTATGAGGAAGGAGAAATTCCCGGCCTGGAGGATCTGAAAGAGCAGGAAGATACGGAACCAGCTAAAAATCTTATAGCAGCATCTGATACAGAGAAAAATGCAGGGACAGGTCAGAACAATGACTTTGATAACCGCTTTGTAAAAGAAATTCGACATTCCATCCGAAAAGCATTTATTAAAATGGGAGTGGTGACAGGTGCAATTGTTCTGGCGGTTATTTTGTGTGCAGTGTTTATTCTTCCGAGAGTTGTTTCGGCTATTTATTATGATCCAAATGAAGTTGTGGGAGAATATGAAGATCTGGTAACTACCAGAATGGATCTGGATCTTTCGGTATATTCGGAATTATTTCTTCCGGGAAATTATCGGAATCAGGTAAGTGCTGTTCCGAGAGGCTATGGGGAATATGATATTACGATTCCTCAGAACATGAGCTGGACGGGAAAGTTCACTTCTGTCAGTGGAAGGCTCGTGCGAGGAGAATTGACTTTATATGATAAAAATATTCTGAGCCGACCAAGTATGCAGTTTTATCTTCCGGGAGATGAAACTGCGTGGGAAGCATGGGAAGTAGATGAAAATGGAAAAGAAACAAAAATGGACACAGAGGCACGCAAAAAAGAAAGCATTCAGTATTCTAAAGAGGAGATAGAGGGATACAATGACAATGACTGGTATACGGCTTTTGTTTCTATAGAGAAAATAATGGAGTATAAAGATTTTATAGAATGGTTTCAGAATCTTTCAGACAGCAAAAATCTTGAATGGGGAACTCTCTGGTGTGCAGTTCATACGGAAAATGAAGACGGCTACTGTATAGAACCAAATATTGGGTTCTGTCCATTTGCAGCTGGAATGAGCATGAGCTGGGACAAAGAAAAATATCCATATTTATCGCTGAATGATGACTGGGATTCACAGGAGGATGTCGATGAGACAGATGAGAAAATCATGCAGTCACATTTTATCAGTATGCTGTCTTACATGAGAGAGCATAAGGAGATTTTGACGATGATGGATCAGGCGGCAGACGATACAGACAGGTATCAGGAAATGATTGATTATGTAAAAAAAAATGGATTAAAGATTCATGGTTTTGCAATCAGTGCAAAAAAAGATACTCTTCTTGAACTGTACAAAGAAGATGTGGTATCCTATATTCAGACAACACCACAGAATTAGAAAAGAAGTGCAGACATATACGCGGGTGTATGTCTGCATTTTTGCAATACAGGAGGGTGACACCATGGAAATTACAGAAATGTTAGACGAACTGAAGAGCAGAGCTCGCCGTGACGATAAGCTTCGGGCAGAACTGCTGAAGACCAGGAAGGATGCACAGCCACTCAGTGCATTCTGCCGGAAATGCCGGGAACTGGGCTATGAGATTTACGATATGGATCTTATCACAGCTGGAGAAGAATTTTACGCTACTATGCGCAGAAGTACCAATGGTGGAGGGGAAAACTCCCCGATGCTGGAGGGTGAGGATGATTTTTACGAGCTGTTTTTTGCGGGATTGGAGTAAATTATGAACATATGCATCTATGGAGCTTCCAGTGCAGAGCTGGAGCAGATCTATTATGATAAAACAGAAGAACTTGGCAGGATGATGGCAAAACGTGGACATGGCCTTGTATTTGGTGGCGGGGCGACCGGAATGATGGGAGCAGCAGCGAGAGGCGTCGATTCTGAAGATGGGTATATCCTCGGCATTGCTCCGCGTTTCTTTGACAAGCCGGGAGTTTTATATGAGAATTGCAGTGAATTTATTTTTACAGAAACTATGCGCGAGCGAAAAAAACTCCTTGAGGAACGTTCCGATGCAACAATCGTGACTCCTGGCGGAATTGGAACTTACGAGGAATTTTTTGAGATTCTGACACTCAAAAGTCTGCACAGGCTGGATCGCCCGATCGTTCTTTATAATATCAACGGCTATTACGATAGAATGAAAGCTCTGCTTCAACATACCGCGGACGAGAAATTTATGGATGTTGCCAACATGGAACTCTGTGCGTTTATGGATGGTCCGGAGCAGATCCTTACATACATAGAAAATTATCGAAGACAATGGACACAAACGAAGGAATAAAAGATGAAAAATCCATTACATTACCAGTTATCCGAATACGACTGCGGACCGACATCTATGATGAATGCAATCGCCTATTTATTTGAACGGGAAGAAATCCCACCGGAGGCGATTCGAAATACCATGCTTTATTGTCTGGACTGCCACAGCAAAGAGGGCATCCCAGGGAAACGTGGGACGTCCAGAGCTGCAATGATGTTTTTAAGCAACTGGCTGAATGAATACGGCGAGCTGGGAATCATGTCCGTGAGCAGTGAGTATCTGTCAGGGCGAAGCGTGTACATAAGTGAAGAAAGCCGCATTAATCATGCATTGAACCATGGTGGCGTGGCAGTTGTTCGTCTGTATCTGGAGGAAGAGCATTATGTTTTGATGACAGGTATACAGAATGAAAATATTCTTCTCTTTGATCCTTATTACTGGGATAAACCATTTGAACAGAAAGATATTCTGATGGATGATAAACATCCCAGGGAATATAACCGTATCGTGCCTTTTAAATACTTTAATCAGGAAAATAAAGAAACAATATACGCTCTCGGTCCGCTGGAAGAGAGAGAAGCAGTTCTGATCTTCAATGAAAAGACCAGGACCGTGCCGGAGGAAGTTATCGAGTACTTTATCTGATTATAGAAAAAAGGATTTCAGAATCCATGGAGATTTTATATCAAACCATGGAACTGAAATCCTTTTTTGGGCGTATTTAAGAACTATGGATGAAGTCCGCCGACACCCTGAATGATGTTTGCCGGGATGTTCATAATAATATTCCTCATTTCATATTGTCGCAGAAGATTTTCTCCATGCTTGCTTTAAGCGGAACGCCAAGCTTAGCGAGTGTTCCGTCCAGAGCAGCAAAGACTTCACGGACATTATAGAAATCAGCATTGTTTCCCATATGTCCAATGCGGATGACTTTGCCTGCAAGAACATCAAAAGAACCGGCAAGCATGATGTTGTAGTCCTTTTTGACACCATCGAGGATGGCAGCTGCGGTGGTTCCTTCCGGTACTTCGAATACCGTGACCGTACTGGAAAATCCGCTCTTAAGGTAGAGGTTCAGTCCTGCACCTGTGATTGCCTTGCGAGAAGCCTCGGCGATTTTTTCATGTCGTGCAAGGATACCCGGGTCTGCGGCGATATTGTCGATCGCTGCACGAAGTCCGTAGATATCGCTGATCGGCATGGTGTATGGGAACCATTTTTCTTCATAATAATGTGCAAAAGTAGTCAGGTTTGCATAGAAGGATGCAATCGGTGTCTTACGTTCTGCCATAGCTTTTTTGGCATCATCACTGATGACTACAAAAGTCAGTCCTGGAGGTGCGGAGACAACTTTCTGGGAGCCACCGCACATAATGTCAATCTGCCAGTCGGAGATACGCATTGGTTCACCGAAAGAAGCAGATACGGAATCGACAACCGTCATGATGCCGTATTTCTTGAGAAGTGGACAGATTGCGGAAATATCATTCAGCATACCGCTTGGAGTGTCGCCATGGACAACGGTTGCGTATTTGTAATTGTGATGTTCTTTGAGAAATTCCTCGAGTTCCTGTACATCGAGAGTTTCACGGTAATCTCTGGAATAGAGTTCCGGGATACCACCGTACATGGAAACGAAATCCGCGAATCCTTTGCCGTATATACCGTTATCCAGTACAAGGACATGGTCACCAGGTTCGGTCATAGAAGCGCAGGCGGCCTCCAGTCCGAGGATTCCTTCTCCGCCAAGAATAAGAGTTTCGTTGTCGGTATGGAGAAGACGGCTGATCTCTTCACAGGTTTCTTTGTAAAATTCTACGAAGCTTGCATCAAGATCAGGATTGGTGCATTCTCTGCTGCGGGCGAGACGCACGTTTTCAGCAACCTGTGTCGGTCCCGGTGTCATAATTTTATACATAAGATCAATCCCTTCTTAAATAATTCTTATTTTTTTAATCCAGTTCTTTTTGCTGCAACATTCAGTGGTGCGATAACAACAAGAGTGATCACTGCTGCAACACCGATCTGTACCAGGTTTCCAGGAATAGAAGCAATCGGTGCAAGCGGATTTCCATAAATAACGACCTCAGCAATGTAGTAGCCGACAACTTTGATCACACATGCTGCTGCGATTGCAATCACATACCATTTGAAGTTCTGGTGTTTTTCATTCTCAGTAAGTTTTCCTACTGTGAAGCCCATCAGTCCAACGATTACAAAAGTAAATGGAGCCCATAAAGTCCATCCGGAGAGCAGGTCAAACAGTCCCATTCCGACACCACCTGCGATTGCTCCGGTTTTCTTGCCAAAGATGATCGCACCGATGAAGAGCGGAACATTTCCGAGATGAATCAGACCACCATTTGCCGCGATTGGAAGTCGTACATTAATAAAAGCGGTAAAGATGTAAGTCAGTGCTACGAAGATTGCTGTTACGGTGAGAAACTGAACAGAAGAAAGCTCCTGATCGTTTGCTGCTGTCTGTACATTTGCGTTTGCCATGATGAAAAGTTCCTTTCCCGGAAGGTAAAGAGTATTTGATCTGTTACAGTATATTTTGCAGTAACGAAAACCTGTTTAACCTTCCTTTTATATATGTTTTTGATTGGGTATACTTTACAACAGAACTGTACATGAATAAAGAGGCAGTTTGTAGAAAAAATAAGGGGACAGTTTGAATATTGATGGCATGTAGATTTATAGTTGTGATGAACAGGATGACATGGTATGATAATCTAAAATCAGAAATATGAAATAACTTATAAATGAGAATGGACATACGGGAGGAAAAAAGTGAAAAAAATACTGTCCCCTATGGAAAAACTGAATTTTCCGGAGAGTGAAGAGCTTCCGGAAGGTGTCAGAGAAATAGAAGCAGAAGACACCTTTGGATACTGTACAGAGCTATATCCGGATGTAGAGTATGCAGAACACAGTGGAAAGAAATTACACCTTCAGATCATGACACCAACAGTATTTGGACAGGATCTGAAATGGCCATTGATCGTATATGTGCAGGGTTCTTCGTGGCACAAACAGAAGCTTTTTCAGAGCCTTCCCACACTGGTGAGGATGTGCGAAAGAGGATATGCGATCGCCATCGTAGAGCACAGAGAAAGCGAGCTGGCTCCATTTCCGGCACAGGTAATAGACGTCAAAACAGCAATTCGTTTCTTGCGTTTAAATGGACAGAGATATCATATTGATACAGATAAGATTTCTCTCTGGGGTGATTCAAGCGGAGCCCACAGTGCTTTGATCGCAGGAATTACAGGTGATACAAAGTATCTTCCGGAGGAATATCCTGAAGTCAGTACAGAAGTCGATTGCATTGTCGACTGGTTTGGACCAACGGATCTTATGGCAGCAGTACAGCATCCCGCAGTCATTGATCATGATTCCAGTACCAGTCCGGCAGGCATTCTGATCGGGGGAAAATCACTTCATGATCACCCGGAAGATGTTTATCCGACCAATCCCGTGGTTCATTTGCAGCCTGACCGAGAAACACCTCCGATTCTCATTATGCACGGTGGCAGGGATCCACTGGTTCCGTTTAATCAGTCCTGCATTTTATATGAGGCATTAAAACAGATGGATAAAGAAGTAGAATTTGTCAAGCTGAAAAATGCCGGACATGGCTGGGGCGGCTTTATGAGCGAGACCGCATTAAATATAGTAGAAAACTTCATTAAAAGGGAGAAATAGAATGGAACAGGAAACACAGACACCACACAAACGAAGAGTACGATACAAAGGAAAATATCCACGCAAATTTGAAGAAAAATATAAGGAACTTAATCCGGAGAAATATAAGGACACGATCGAGCATGTTATCAGCAAAGGAAATACGCCTGCTGGAATGCATATTTCTATCATGGTAAATGAAATCCTTGATTTTCTCAAGATTCAGCCAGGCGAGACAGGGTTTGATGCGACACTTGGATATGGCGGTCACACCAAAGCGATGATGGAGTGTCTGCACGGCGAGGGGCACATGTATGCAACAGATGTGGATCCGGAAGAGTCTGCAAAGACCCGTAAGCGTCTGGCAGAGCAGGGATTTGGAGAGGACATCCTGACAGTGAAACTTCAGAACTTCTGCACAATTGACGAAATCGCAAAGGAAGCCGGCGGTTTTGATTTCATCTTGGCAGACCTCGGTGTGTCATCTATGCAGATCGATAACCCGAAGCGCGGTTTTTCCTTCCGTGCAGACGGACCGCTGGATCTGCGCCTGAATCAGGAAAAAGGAATCAGTGCAGCAGAGCGACTGGATAAGATCAGTCGTGAGGAGCTTGCTGGAATGCTGTACGAGAATTCCGATGAACCCTATTGTGAAGAAATTGCAAAAGCGATCACAGATGAGATCCGCAAGGGAAATCGTGTGGACACAACTACGAAATTACGTGAGATCATAGAAGAAACTCTGGATTTCCTTCCGGAAAAAGAAAAAAAAGATACTGTCCGCAAAACCTGCCAGCGAGTTTTCCAGGCACTGCGTATCGACGTGAACCGAGAATTTGAAGTTCTCTATGAATTTATGGAAAAGCTTCCGGATGCGCTCAAACCAGGCGGACGCGTGGCAATCCTGACTTTCCACTCCGGAGAGGACAAACTGGTCAAGAAAGCACTGAAAGCCGGATATAAGGCAGGAATCTATTCTGATTACGCCAAAGATGTCATCCGCCCATCCGCCCAGGAATGTGCCCAGAATGGACGTGCCCGCTCTACCAAGATGCGTTGGGCAATAAAAGCAGAATACTAAATAAGAAGAAGGCATCTGGGAGAAATCTCAGATGCCTTCATTCGTTATAAGAGTTATTTATTGTGCTACCTGTCTGCGCCATAGTACTGATCAGAACCAAAACCGAGGATCAGCAAGAAAATCGGCTGTAGCAAAATCAATCCGATTGCAAAACCGATGCCGTGTCCAAATGCTCTTGACAGTTTGATACAATACATGATATTGATCACTGCAATCACAATTCTGAGCAGCGTTGCGATCACTGTAAGAAAAATGCTTTCATTAAGATTCGCACTGGATACATAAGAAGCAACTATTCCAAGTATAAAGCTCAGCCAGAAATAAGATGTCTGCCAGGCAATTTTGTAGGAAACATAATCACCATAGATCGGAATAAGGCTTTTCCACCCTGCCTCACCGGCTTTGGTGAAAATGTTCCAGTTTGCGATGATCTGCAGAATCCACCATACTAGAGCAAAAATCAGATAGATGCCACCAAGGAGCATCATAGAGCTGATTAAAAGAAGTCCCATGTTTACCGCCTCCTAATTTTTTGTACCCTCATTAAAGCACAATCAGGGTGGACTGTCAAATGGGTGGAGGTGGGACAGAAAAATTCATGACATGCTTACCTTATCGTGATATACTGTTCAATATGAAACCTAGGGGGAAAGAATTTTGATAATTACAGGTGAACTTAAGAATAAAATTGACAGTTTGTGGGAGATGTTCTTGAAATAAAGAATGGCAAAAATCAAAAAGCAGTAGAAAATCCTGAAGGGAAGTATTGTTGACGTATTCACAGATCTTTCAGTATGGATGGGAATCAGAAAAACAATAGAACAGGTCAATGCCAATGCATTGGCTGCGTAGAATTATTTAAGGAGTATCTACATGAACAATCTACTAAATAAAATCCACCAGCAGAACGCAACTGCTTTCACCCACAGCGGTAAATTCCATGCAGATGATGTGTTTTCGGCTGCGTTATTACTATATTTAAATCCGGAGATCACGATCACACGCGGCAATCGCGTGCCTGAAGATTTTGACGGTATCGTATTTGATATCGGTCGAGGCAGATACGATCATCACCAGAAGGACAGCAGAGTTCGTGAGAACGGCATTGCCTATGCCGCATTTGGGCTTCTCTGGGAGGAGCTTGGATCAGAAATCCTCGGTGAAGAACTGGCGCATAAATTCGATGAATCCTTTGTGCAGCCACTGGATAATAACGATAACACCGGTGAAAAAAACGAGCTTGCTTCACTGATCGGAAATTTCAATCCAACCTGGGATGCTGAAGGAAGCAACGATGAAGCCTTTTTCCAGGCTGTCAGTGTTGCCGGAATGATTCTGGAAAACAAATTTGACCGTTACAGAGGAAATGAGCGTGCAGACAAACGAGTAGAAGAAATCTACGAAAGACATATGCAGGCATTTCATGACAGAGAAAAACACAGCGAGGATGCAAAGATTTTGATTCTGCCGGAGTTTGTACCGTGTCAGAAATTCCTTTCTGAGACGCCAGTTGCATTTGTGATCTTTCCGTCTAACAGAGGCGGTTACTGCATTCAGCCTCAGAAAAAAGAATACTCCATGAATTACAAATGCAGTTTTCCTTCAGAATGGCTTGGTCTCGAGAATGAAGAACTGCAGGAGGTTACAGGACTTAAGACTGCAGGATTCTGCCACAAAGGCGGCTTCCTTATGACAACCGGAGAACTTGCGGATGCAGTACAGGCATGTAAGATCAGTATGGAACAGTTTTGCGAGAAACCAGTGATTGTAAGCTTTGGCGGAGATACCGAATATGATGAACTCCTTCACCAGATTCCAAAATTACAGGCAGCAGAAATCATTCACATAGATATCCAACCTCTTCCGGAAGTAGAAATTCAGGGCATCTATGCAGAAGTAAGCATGGAAAAACAGGAGTGGAAAGCCAGAATCAAGGAACAGGTAAAACAGATCCTGCGATATAAGCCAGAGGCCGTTTTTGTCGGAGAAAATCTCTTCGCGGCATATCCAATTGTGCATGCACTGCGTAAAAAGCATATTCCGGTGCTAGTGCCGGCAGAAAAAGACGGACAGAAACTCCTTATTCGAATCCCGTCAGGTTCATAAACGAATAACTTTCATAACGCTGCAACACACAAAAGGAGGTTATTAACAGATGATTCGTCTTCAGGATATAGCTGAAATGGCTGGTGTCAGCCGCACTACCGTATCAAATGTGATAAACGGAAATACAAAAAGAGTTTCGCAGGAAACGATTGATAAAATCACGGCAATCCTTAAAGAACAGAACTATGTTCCTCATATGGGATCCGTGATGCTATCCGGTCATGGATCCAGAATCATAGGTGTAGTACTTGGATTTCATTATGCACATGGCATGCAGTCCCTTCAGGATCCGTTTGTGGGCGAACTCGTTGGAACCATTCAGATGGAAACGGAAGAAAAAGGATACTATGTTATGCTTATCGGCGGTGAGAATATTCAGAACGTAGTAGACATTGCTTCAAAATGGAATGTCGAGGGTCTGATTATCCTTGGATACACGGAAGAACAGTATCGCAAACTTTCTCGTAAGTTAAATAAAAAAATGATTCTGATAGATGCCTATCCCGAAGGTGCCTATACCTTCCAGAATGTCGGTGTAGATGATTACTCAGGAGGGTATCAGATTGGAGAATATCTCTATTCCTGTGGCTATGAGAAGGCCCTGTTTGTTGCGGAGACAGAGCAGGACAGTGACTATTATCGATGGACGGGATTTAAACAGGCGATGGAAAAGCAGGGAAAATTCTGTAGTCGTTCCCGTTATATCGTTGTTCCGGGTGAAAAAAATTCGCGTCTCAGGAAATACAGAGAACTTCTTCCACGCTTCCTTGAAGCGAAAGCACTGGCTTTTTCTTCTGATTTTGATGCAATTGAAGCAATGAATTTCTTTTTTGATGAGGGAATCAAAGTTCCGGATCAGATATCCATTACGGGTTATGATGACAGTATGTATGCGAGTATGGTTCGTCCAAAACTGACAACAGTTCATCAGGATGTCAGGCAAAAAGCGCATGTGGCATTGAAACGGCTGATGAAACTGATTCAGGGAGAAAGTCTGAAAGAATTAAATATAAAAAGTCCGGTTTATTTAGTAAAGAGGGATTCTGTCAGAGAATGACGGAGTCCTTCTTTTTTGTTGCATAGCGAAGAAAATCAGAAAAAACGAAACTGGACTTGTGCAAAATATATAAAAAAGTGAGAGAAACTTTGGATAGATTATAAGTTTCACGAGAAACCTATTGATTTTACTGGGATGCAGGGGTTATGATATAGTCACCGAAAGGGAAGAGGACAGACGGGTTCGAGGTAACATTTCCCAGATCAATGGTCCTGCGCAGCTTTCATACTTCTAAAAAACATCATGGAGGAAAGAAAAGATGAATAATAAAAAATTGTCAGTTTGTTACTGGTTGGTGCTTATTCCTGTACTGCTTGTATATCTTTTCTGCCAGAAATGGATCATGAACGGTGTTGTTGCAGGAGCAGTCAAGTAATAAATGAAATCTGCGGAGTAATTCGCAGGTTTCGTTAACAAAATAATAAACAGGAGATGATTAATAACATGGAGAAAAAATGGTGGAAAGAAAGTGTGGTATATCAGATATATCCTAAAAGTTTTAAAGACAGCAACGGAGATGGCGTAGGGGATATCAGAGGAATCATACAGAAGCTTGATTATCTCAAAGAGCTTGGTGTAAATGTTTTATGGATATCTCCGATGCTGGAATCTCCTCAGGATGATAATGGTTATGATATTTCTGATTACCGCAGAATTTATAAAGAATATGGAACTATGGAGGACTACGAAGAACTTTTGTCAGAAGCTCACAAAAGAGATATCAGAATCCTGATGGATCTTGTAGTCAACCATACATCTGATGAACACAACTGGTTTATTGAAAGCCGCAAGTCAAAAGATAACCCATATCGTGACTACTATATCTGGAAAGATCCGGTAAATGGAAAAGAACCAAATAACTGGGGCGCAGTATTCGGCGGTTCTGCATGGGAATATGATCCGCAGACGCAGATGTATTATATGCACCTGTTTTCTAAAAAGCAGCCGGACCTTAACTGGGAAAACGAGAAAGTACGCCAGGAAGTTTATGATATGATGACATTCTGGTGTGAAAAAGGAATCGATGGCTTCCGTATGGATGTTATCAGTATGATTTCCAAAGACCAGGCATTTCCGGATGGAAAAATGAATAACAGTCTCTATGGTGATTTTGGACCATATTGCGTACATGGTCCAAGAATTCATGAATTTCTTCAGGAAATGAACAGAGAAGTCCTTTCCAGATATGATATCATGACAGTTGGTGAAACTTCAGGAGTTACCATCGAAGAGGCACAGAAATATGCGGGAGAAGCCGGAAAAGAACTGAATATGGTATTTCAGTTTGAGCATGTGGATAATGGAAGCGGTGATTACGGAAAGTGGACAACTGAGAAATATGATTTCAAAGAGTTCAAGCGCATCATGATCAAATGGCAGGAAGAACTTCAGGGCAAAGCATGGAACAGCCTGTTTCTTGGAAATCATGATCAGCCGAGAAGTGTCAGCCGATTTGGAAATGACAATCCGGCATACAGAGAGACTTCCGCAAAAATGCTGGCAACCTGTCTTCATATGATGCAGGGAACACCGTATGTATATCAGGGTGAAGAGCTTGGTATGACAAATGTCTACTTCGATAAACTGGAAGACTATCGTGATATTGAGAGTATCAATTTTTTTACAGAACTTACGGAATCAGGACTTATGACTCCGGAATACATGATGAAATGTCTGATGCTGAGAAGCCGTGACAATGCGAGAACCCCTATGCAGTGGGATGATTCAGAACAGGCCGGATTTACAGATGGCGAGTCCTGGATCAAAGTGAACCCGAACTATAAAGAGATCAATGCGGCGCAGCAGCTCAAAGATCCGAACTCTATTTTCCATTACTATCAGAAACTGATCAGCCTGCGTAAAGAAAAAGACATCATCGTTTATGGTGAGTTTGAACCGCTTTATCGTGACGACGAGCAGATTTTTGCTTACACAAGAAAACTGGATCAGGAAAAACTTCTGACAGTCTGCAATTTCAGTGAAAGAAATGCAGAGATGGAGATTCCGGAAGAATTCAAAGGTGCAGAATGTCTGATCACAAATCTTGACAGAACTGTATTTGAAGGTAAAATTGTTTTGAAACCATATGAGGCATTTGTATTATATAAATAAGAGGTAGCACAGAGATGATTAGAAAATACAGATATGGAGCTCCGTTTGATACGGAGGCACTGACCGAAAAAATTGAAACAGCTGAGGAAGCTTTTCCATATGGGGAAATCAGCCAGAAAGAAGGATTTGCGTTTACCTATATCATGGACGAAGATGACATCGTTTATGGTCTGGGCGAATCCAACCGTGGAATCAATAAGAGAGGTTACTGCTATATCAGCAACTGCACAGATGATCCAATTCATACAGAGGACAAGCGTTCTCTGTATGGAGCTCACAATTTTATTATAGTAAGCGGAAAGACTACATTTGGCCTGTTTTTTGACTATCCGTCAAAACTGACCTTTGATATCGGATATACCAGAATGGACACCCTCAAAGTGTCTTGCGAAAATGCAGATCTGGATATCTATGTGATCGAAGGTGAGAATGCTTACGATATCGTAAAACAGTTCCGCCATGTGATCGGCCGCAGCTACATTCCGCCAAAGTTCGCTTTTGGTTTTGGACAGAGCCGTTGGGGCTATACAACAAAAGAAGACTTCCGCGCAGTTGCAAAAGGATATCGTGAAAATCATATCCCGATCGACATGATCTACATGGATATTGACTATATGCAGGATTTTAAGGACTTCACAGTCAATGAGAAAAACTTTCTTGATTTTCCTGAATTTGTAAAGGAAATGAAAGATCAGGAGCTTCGCCTGATTCCGATCATTGACGCGGGTGTCAAGGTGGAAAAAGGCTACGAGGTTTACGAGGAAGGTGTAAAAAACAACTACTTCTGTAAAAGAGAAGACGGAAGTGATTTTGTTGCAGCTGTATGGCCTGGAGATACCCATTTTCCGGATATGCTGAATCCGGAAGCCCGCAAATGGTTTGGAGATAAATACCGTTTTCTGATCGAGCAGGGAATCGAAGGATTCTGGAATGACATGAACGAGCCTGCAATCTTTTATTCTTCAGAGGGACTTGCAGAGGCAAAAGAACTCGCTGGAGAATTTGCAAAAGACACAGAAGGTAAGATCCATCCGTGGGCTATGCAGGCAAAGATGAAAGATATTGCTAACAGTCCGGAGGATTACAAAAGATTCTATCACAATGTAAATGGTAAGAAAATCCGCCACGACAAAGTGCATAATCTTTTTGGTTATAACATGACAAGAGCAGCCGGAGAGGCATTCGAACGCATTGATCCGGAAAAACGTTTCCTGATGTTTTCCAGATCTTCTTATATTGGAATGCATCGTTACGGAGGAATCTGGATGGGAGACAATAAATCCTGGTGGTCACACATTCTTTTAAATCTGAAGATGCTTCCATCTCTGAATATGTGTGGATTTATGTACACAGGCGCAGACCTTGGTGGATTTGGTGACGACACGACCAGAGATCTTCTGCTCCGTTTCCTTGCACTCGGTGTGTTTACACCTCTGATGCGTGATCATGCGGCAGAAGGAACAAGAGAACAGGAATGTTACCAGTTCGAAAATATCGAAGATTTCCGCAGCGTCATTAACGCCAGATATCGTCTTGTGCCGTATCTTTACAGTGAATACATGAAAGCTGCGTTGAATGACGATATGTACTTTAAACCGCTTGGCTTCGTTTATCCGGATGATAAGATGGCAATCCGCGTCGAAGACCAGCTGATGCTTGGCAACGAGATCATGATCGCACCGGTTTATGAGCAGAACGCAAGAGGCCGTTACGTTTACCTGCCAGAAGAAATGAAATTCATCAAGTTTATGCCGGATGGAAGCATTTCTGAAGAAGTCCTCGAAAAGGGAGTTCATTATGTAGAGGTTGCACTCAATGAAGTACCGCTTTTCATTCGCAGCGGCAAATGCATCCCGGTTGCAGAAGCAGCTGAGTGCGTGAAGGATATTGATACAGAAAATATGCAGCTTATCGGATATGAAGGCAGCAGCTATACTCTGTATGAAGATGATGGAATCCATAAAGATTATGATAAGAAAGAAAATTATCGGGTTCTGACGAAATAAGTAAGTTCTAAAAGGATACGCAGTGCGTAGCGAATTGGAACTGTAAAGTAAATAAGTGCAGAGAAAGGCGTGAGTTATAGAAATATGGCTTGCGTCTTTTTCTTTGCCTGAAAGGAAGTGCAAAAATTGAAAAAAAGGATAAGATTGCAATCAGAGAAAATAAACGCGATAAAATTTTTCTGTGGAATCGGATATATAGTGGCACTTGTACTTTTAGCTCTACATTTCACCACAGTTATTCAATAAGATTATTGGAGCATAAAATTAGTGTTGCTATTGTGCGGACATTTGCATATAATAAAGATAGATGGAAATACTACTCACGAAAGGAGATGTTTTATATGGCTACAAAATCAGCAAATTTATATGCAAGGATTGAACCAGATGTCAAAGAAAAAGCAGAAAGTATCCTGTCTACACTTGGTATCCCTGCTTCCAGTGCTATCAATATGTTTTATAAACAGATTATCTTACAGAGAGGACTTCCGTTTGAAGTAAAAATACCATCTGCCAGACCTGTTGATATCAGCACATTATCAGAAGTAGAGTTCAATGAAGAATTGGAGAAAGGATATGCAGATATGCAGGCTGGACGGACAAAAAATGCGAAGAAAGCATTTGCTGACATTCGCAAGGATTATGGCTTATGATATATGAAGTAGAATTATCCGAACAGGCTGACAGTGATTTGAGAGGGATTTTTGAATATATTGCTTTTGAATTACAATCGCCGGAAAATGCAAGCGGACAGCTTGACCGTCTGGAAGAACAGATATTAAGTCTGGATACGATGCCGGAGCGTTATCGAAAATATGAAAAAGAACCGTGGAAAAGCCGTGGATTTCGTGTATTACCAGTAGACAATTATGTGGTACTTTATATTCCAGACAGCGATAAAAAAGTTGTAACAATACTTAGAGTAATGTATGCCGGACGGGGCATAGACAATCAGTTAAATCTCCACACAAAGCAATAAAGGATATGATTTAAAGCAGTCTTTCATTTATGATCGACTGCTTTTTTCATATTCAAAATTAAAAAGAAAGGAGGTTTTTTTTAAGAGCTCGCATTTAGCAGTCGTAAAAGAAGGACAGAAAGAAGCGCATTTCCTGCTTCGACACTTAGAGCAAAGAGAGGAGCAGGAAAGATTACCGCAGACGCCCTGTTTGGAGCAGGAAGAAAAATAAATGCACTCGGTTTTCCTGCGGCTGCGGTCATCGTAATAGTGAGGGGAAAAGATCAGATGGCGTCGAACTTCCCTGGAAACAGAGGAAGGGCTCTTGCCAAGTTCGTCAGCAATCTTTTTGAAGCTCCATCCTTTTTCGATGCCAGCCTCTATAGAGATTCTGTCAGAGAGTGTAAAGTGTTTGCCTTTGTTGGATTCAATAAAAGTATTCATAAATAGAAACTCCTTTCATGTTGGAGCCTGAGAGTAAGTTCATGTTACTATGATTGCAGAGGTAAATGCAACCCCTATGTCTGCGTTTGAGAACAAAAAGATCTAAGGGTTGCATTTACTTTTTCAATTAACACCTCCATAAGAAAAATAAGCATAAGGCTACAATTACGGAAAAGCATGGTCAACAG
>OLNR01000035.1_pt1 | contig 129264 bp, 108 predicted proteins | sample 1672231 | NCBI WGS metagenome assembly OLNR01 (sample SAMEA3136662, study PRJEB25190) | human gut metagenome
GCGGCGGTAAATATCAGAAATGAGGGAATGCGGCTGGTAAATGCATGACCTTAGAGAACAAATACAACCGTGGGACACACGGGGATAGCTCGCATATGCTTAGCACAGAAGTGTTATCGAACGAGAACCAAACTGCCGAGGTTGGGAAGCCCCCAACTCTATAGGTGGGGGAGGATGTCACCTGGGGAATATATTATAATGAAAACAGTAATTTGCAAGAGGAAAATATGGTTATTATGGAGAATGAGAAAAATAAAAACACAAATAATTTCAAAATTATTCCATCTGTAAAAGAGGTAAAATACTTAAAAAAAGCGATACAATCCGATAATCTCTGTATACAGCTTACAGGTGTTCATATTGGAAATTTGCAGCAGCTTAGTCACATATGTCATCAGGCTGGAAAGACGGTTATTGTAAATCATGAATTGGTAGATGGACTGGGAAAAGACAGGATTGCTTTTCAAATGCTCAAAAAGCTTTATCATGTGGATGGAATTATTGGATCGAGTATTACGAAATTACATATGATGAAGGGATTAAATGTCAAGGTGATTTATCGAATTACGCTGATGGATTCCATTTCTGTAGATAATGCCCTGAAGACAATCAATGAGGTGAAATTCGATGCTATTGAGTTGCGTCCGTATTATCATGCTATAGAATTTCTTCCTACATTTAAAAAAGTATGGGACGGAGAATATTATGTAGCTGGGTTTGTTAATACAGAAGAAAAATTAAAGAAATGTAAAGAGGCCGGTTTTAGTGGGGCGATGACTAGTACAGTGGAATTATGGAATAAGAAGTTTGAAAAATAAGAATTAGAGCATTTTTCAGACACGCTCCAGATAAAAAATAAAGGGTTTGGAGATGTTCCAAACCCTTTACTATTTTTGTAATGCGGATAACAAGACTTGAACTTGCATGAGCGTAATGCTCACTAGAACCTGAATCTAGCGCGTCTGCCAATTCCGCCATATCCGCTTACGAATATTAATTTTACCATAAATAGAATATGAATGCAAGAACTTTTTTCTGTGAATCAGACTTCTGGATTGGATTTCTTAGGTTTTCTTTTTCTGCGCGTCCTTGTTACTGGTGCTGGCAGGTCGAGTAATTTGTGTACTGCTGGCTGCATTTCTTTGTGTTCACGATATGATTTTATGAGAGAGATTTCAGAGACAGACAGTGGGTCTTGAAGGAAAGAGGTCTCAGCATCTCTGTATCCAAAGGCGGTAAGGACATCATCTATCTGGTAATATTCGCATAAGAGCATGAGGATATCTGCGCGAGGCTGGTTAGAACCATTTTCCCATGCGTAAATAGTTTTTTCAGAGACATCATAATCATGTTCTCTTAAAAAAGCTATGATATCGTCAATGCTTTTGTGATTGACATTTCTATAGTATCTTAATGATCGTGCAATATTGTCATTTCTCATTGCGGCCTCCGCTTGTTGTGGAAATTCTATTTAAACTAGAAAAAATATTAAAAATTTCTTGTTTAAATAGAATTGCTATGCTATAATGTGTTTAGTTTCTAAGAGTAAAAGGCTCTTATTAAGGATGGTTGCTTTATGATAAATTTACAAAAGATAATAGATTATTTAGAGCAGCATAATATATCCGAAGAAACATTTATGATCTCTACTGGACTTTCTAAGTCCTCTTTAATAAAGGCTAAGGGCTCACTCTCCGCGGATGATTATTTAACAATCTGCAGTACACTAGGGGTGAGTCCGTGGTTTTTTTATGAAAGAGAATTGACTGAAGGCAGTTCTGATTCATAATTATTATTTTTATTTTTGAACATAATATTTAATCTTAATTACACAGTCCCAATTTATTTATTATTTTCTGTTAGTCTGCCTATTTGGCAGTTTTTTATTACAGGTATGCAGACATAGTTTATGAAGTTGCTATAGTTTCTATTCTATATGAAGTTTTTCAGAAATACCATAAAAATCTTACAATGCACAGGTAAAGTTTGTTCGGATTTCTTTTCTTAAGCGATTACTATGGTGTACAGCCTGTTCGATATATTCACAAGACAAAGCAGTTTTTCCAGAGAGCGCAGCATAGGAAAAGGCCATCTCTAAAAGTGTGAGAGGAAGTTCGGGACGCTTTGCAGGCTGGTCATCTGGCTGATTTTCAGGCATGGATATAGAGATTAAAGTGCGCAGAATTCGTTCCGTTGTATTAGCAGAGAAAGTATTTTTTACCTTTGTTTCATATTCTATAGAAGGAATACTTCCACTAAGGATAGATAAAGTTAATTCTTCATCAGGTTCTTCAATAGAAATTGGATAAAAACGGCGGGTAAGTGCTTTGTCAGGAAGAAGAAAACGAGTGTATTCTTCTCGTGTCGTTGCGCCAATAATTTTAATATCTCCTCTGTCAATATAGGGTTTCAGCATATTTGAAATGTCATTATTAGAGCTTTCTGTGGAGCCCGCTCCAACAATTGTATGAATTTCATCGATAAATAAAATGACATCAGGGTGTGCCTCTAATTCGCCAGCAAGCTTTTTGATACGGTCTTCCATTTCGCCAACATATTTTGTGCCACTCAAAAGAGAAGTCGTAGTCAATTTAAATATTTTTTTATTTTTTAACAAATCAGGGACAGTGCCGCGCTGAAGACGATAGGCCAGCCCTTCTACGACGGACGTTTTTCCGACACCAGCTTCTCCAATTAATAAAGGAGATTTTTTAGGAGAAATCAAAATTAATTCTAAATCTGAAATCTCCTGATCGCGACCAATTGCCGGATTAGCATGATAAAGGCGTGTGGTCATGTTGTAGGCAAAAGTATTTAAAAACTCGCTGTCCACATAAGCATTTTCTATATTTGACAGAATTGCAGAATCTATGGAGGCAGAGGTTCCTGCAGATGTGACAGATGCGTTGCTTGTTGCATTTTTCAGTAAATTATCAGAAGTAGTTCCGGCGTGTTTATAAAAATATAAAGTCCTGCTGGAAAGATACTCAGAAAAAGAAGAAAAATCTTTTGATGCTCTGTTTTTTAAGAAGAGTTCCTCCCATTCAAAAAATGTCATTAAAAGAGAGGGAGTATTCCATTCCTTGTTACTTGTATTTTTAGGTAAAGAATGTACGGCATTGTTATTTTCAAAAAGATTAATAAAAGATGCCAGCCAGTATTCTTTTTCATCACCAAAAAGAGCCAGGGTATTTATCAAAATATCAGAAAGAAGATTTTCTTTGATATAAGAATATTTTTTATAAACTGGTGCGTGCTCAATAATTTTTCTTATAATAGACTGTTTTTTTTCGGAAGATTTGATTAGTACAGAGTAAAAAGACTTCTGAACCTTATCAAAAAGCTGTGGATCTGTAAAACAGGACTCTAACGTCAGTAAAGTAAAAGAATACACGGAATAGTACGGTGTTTTTAAAGACTCAAGAAGGCTTGTTGTATAAGAAAGCCATACAGTCTTATCAAAATTTTCGTGGGACTCTAACTGTTCTTTTAGCTGAATGCAATCTGAAAAATATTGGTCAAATGCAGACTTTTCTTCAGGAAAGGAAACATTGAACCTTTCTTTTACGAGATTCTGGATATATTCTAAATACAGTTCATTATTGTGGAAAGCTTCAATGTGAGAAGGAGATAAAAATATGTATTGTATACAAGTAGTTTCCGAAGCTAAAGGCTGTCCTCCTTCTTCTATAATAGAATAAGCCTTTGCAAGGGTGTCGGCTATAGAATCTATAGAGTAAGTTTCTGTGATTGTGCTGGCCGCAGAATCCATAGTATAAGACTCTATGCTTGTGTTAGCTGCAGAATCCATAGAGTAAGCTTCTGTGATTGTGCTGGTTGTAGAATCCACAATAAATTCCTCCTGAAAATTTTTAGAGTATTTTTCAAACGTGCTTTGGCGTTATTATATGATATTATTATAAAGCATCAGAAGGTAAAAGTAAAAAAAATATTGAAATCTCTCGCAAAATATATAGAGCGTGTTTGAAAAATCATTTTTGCAACACGTTCTAAAATAGTTGAAAAATATTTTTCTACACTTTAAAGCTAAAAAGTGTTGTGCGAATACATCTTTTATGTTAAGATAAGGAAGATTTATAAATACGCAATCATTTTTACAAAGAAGAAAGTAATATAAAGGAGAACAGACGATTATGGATATGGATATGAAATTTTTCAGGAAACTGCCAGTGCCAAAGGAATTAAAAGAGCAGTTTCCGGCAGATGAGAGAATCGTAAAGATTAAACAGGAAAGAGATCCTGAAATCCGAAGAATTTTTGAGGGAAAGTCTGACAAGTTATTATTAATTATCGGACCTTGTTCTGCAGACAGAGAGGATGCTGTCCTTGATTATCTGACAAGATTATCAAAAGTGCAGGAGAAAGTTAAGGATAAGATTATGATTATCCCTAGAGTATACACGAATAAGCCTCGTACAACAGGCGGCGGATACAAAGGTCTTGTACATCAGCCAGACCCGGAAAAGAAGCCAGATATGCTTCAGGGTATTATTGCGGTTCGTGAACTTCATCAGAGAGCGATTCTTGAGAGTGGGCTTACTTGTGCAGATGAGATGTTATATCCAGAGAATCATCGTTATGTTTCTGATTTATTATCTTATGTCGCAATCGGAGCACGTTCTGTAGAAGATCAGCAGCATCGTCTGACTGCAAGTGGTGTTGGAATCCCAGTAGGAATGAAGAATCCAACAGGTGGAGATTTATCCGTTATGATGAACTCTATTACAGCCGCACAGGGACAGCATGTATTTCTGTATCGTGGATGGGAAGTACAGTCATTAGGTAATCCATATGCACATGCATTATTAAGAGGATATGTTGACAAACATGGTAAGACATATTCTAACTATCATTACGAAGATTTAAATGAATTGTTTGAGTTATATCAGGAGAGTAGCTTAAAGAATCCAGGTGTAATTATTGACACAAACCATGCAAACTCCGGTAAACATTACCTTGAGCAGATTCGTATTGCAAAAGAAGTAATGCATAGCTGCCATCTTTCCAAAGATATCAGAGGACTTGTAAAAGGTCTCATGATTGAGAGTTACATCGAAGACGGCAATCAGCCAGTCGGCGGCGGCTGCTATGGTAAATCCATTACCGATCCTTGCCTCGGCTGGGAGAAATCCGAACGCTTAATTTACGAAATCGCTGATTTATTATAATCCCGGCGATTCCTATAATTTCTAATTATAGATCAAAATAAATATGTTCTTATAATCAAAAACAGAGGAAACGAAAAAGAAATTTTAATCTTTTATAATTCTTTTTTATTTCCTCTGTTTTTTTGATTCAAATAATCTCGTACCAACTTTATCCAGTTCCTTTCTTGAGAACTAATGATATTGATTTTTCTTATATCTCTACTATATTCCTTTATAATTTATATTTTATAATATCATTTTGAATTTCTTCTCCACCTCCCCTCCAAATGGAAAGTAACAATTTGAACAAAATTTTTACCAAGGACAGAAAATCCGAACCTTAGAGCGTGTAATAAATACGCCTTAGAGCAAGTTCCAAATGCGGACGAGCATTTGGAACGCAGTGAAACGAAGTATTTATTACACGTTCTAAGGTTCGGATTTTCGTCTGTAAAAAAACCACTTGAATTTTACTTCCATACCCTGTAAGATGGTAACAAGGGTTGTTCATAATTGCTGTCTATGTTACAATAATTTTAAATAAGTCATTTTTAGGTCATAATGTTGTAATATAATTTTAACAAATAATGATGAAAGGAAGATGTCGAATGCTCACAAGCAGATTGCTGATTCTAAATCAGAAAGAAGCGGAGTGCAAAGAGATGGCAGCTTATTTCCAGGACAGTGGTTACAGCGTAATCTGGTGCACCGAATATGATGAGGCGACAGAAATTCTTTCCAGGGGAAAGAACAAACCAGATTTACTGATTTTTGATGTAGATCTACCGAAGAGACGAGAATATGAGGCGCTTGAAAAGATAAGGAGTTTATCTGATATGGCAGTGCTGATGCTCTCACAGGATGATAAATTGGACAGCCAGTTATACGCTTATTCAAAAAAGATAGATGACTATATGGTGAAGCCAGCGCCGTTACCATTATTAGAGGCCCATGTAGAGGCAGTAATACGCAGGACGGCGGAAAAGAGGAATCCAGTAGAATCGGTTGGAGCCTTATCCATTGATTATGAAGGAAGAAAGATTTATCTTGCAGACAAGGTTCTCAAGGTAACTGCGAAGGAATTTGATTTACTAGAATATTTTGTAAAGCATAAAGGGATGATTCTCTCCAGAGATAAGATACTTGATTCTGTATGGGGGTTTGACTATATAGGCGGCTACCGCAGTGTAGATACTTTAGTGAAGAAGCTGAGAGCTAAGTTAACCAAAGAATATCCGTATATTAAGACGGTTTATGGAGTTGGATACTGTTTTGATGTATAAGATATTTGTAGAGGTTTTATAAAATGTTATAAGGCTCTATTGCATTGTTTTATGAAATTGTTATAGAATGGATTAAGACAAGAGGATGTGAAGTTCAGAGAGATGAGAAAGGAGAGTTTGATGAAAGCAAAGCGAGTAGTCGGTGTGCTGGCAGCATTGTTATTATGTATCTGTATGATTATGCCGGTTAATACAGATGCGGCAGCACAGGTTCGCGTGAGAACAGTAAAAGGGGTTACCAGTTCTTATACCGGACGAAAGAGTTATTGTTATGTGAATGGACAGAAGAGGAAATTAACAAAGTATCCGATTTTTAAGAAGTCCGGAGCATATATGGGACCGGTAGGAGCGATTTTAAAGAACAGTAAGTTAAAGGTGAAGGCAACAGCTAAGGGTGATAAATTAACTTTAACTTATGGTCCAAACACAGTTATTGTACGGGCAGACAGCAGAATAGCAGTAACGAATGGACAGAAAAGTACAATGGGGGCACCAGTAGTTCATGGAACATACACAGCTACAGGTAAGAGAAGATGGATTGTTCCGCTTAATAGTGTGTGTACAAGACTTGGTATTAACTACAAGCTGTCAAATGGAAAGATTTATATTTCAGGAACGACACAGAGTAGTTCAAATAATACGACAGGCAGCATTACCACAACAACAACCACAACGAAACCGAGTACGACAAGCAGCAAAGATAAGATTAAGATTGTCATTGATGCAGGACACGGTGGATCAGATTCTGGTGCGACAGGGAATGGAATGGCAGAGAAGAACCTGACATTAGCTATTGTACTCGCTGCAAAGCGTTCTTTTGATAAGGACAGCAGATTCCAGGTATCCTATACAAGAACATCCGATACGTATCCAAGTTTGTCTCAGAGAGCTAAGCTGGCGAATAATAAGAATGCAGATATGTTTTTATGTGTACATATCAATTCAGCAAGTGCTTCTGCACATGGAACAGAGACTTTATGGAGTAAGAGCAGAAACTCTGCAACACAGAAAAAAGGCTTAACTTCCAAGACTCTTGCTACAGCAATGCAGAGTGCAGCGGTTGCAGCTACAGGATTTACAAACAGAGGACTTGTCGACAGACCAAATCTGTATGTTTTAAAACACACAAATATGCCAGCATGTCTTATTGAATACGGATTTATCAGTAATAGAAAAGAGTCTGCCCGAATGAAGGCAAATACAAGCGCTTATGGAAAAGCACTCTATAAAGCGGTTGTCAATCTGATGAAAAAACAGGGAAAATATTAGTACAAGATTATTCATAGAGCATATTGATATTTACGGGAAAACATCATATAATGGGTATTGGCAAATCTCACAGCAAGATAATATTTTGTGTTGCTGTGAGATTTTTATGCGACTAAAACACAATATCTTGTATAAAGTATCATTGCATCATACAAAATTATGTGTTACAATGGCAATGCATGATTTTTAAAAATTTATAATTGGAGTGTTGGTATGAAGATCATTAAAAGAAGTGGAATGGAAGTTGAATTTGACCGCAGCAAGATTATCGCAGCGGTTAAGAGGGCAAACAACAGTGTCGTAGAAGGTGAAAAAGTAAGCGACGAACAGGTAGAGAAAATCGCAGAGAATGTTGAGACTATCTGTGAGGGAATGAATCGTGCGCTCAATGTAGAGGAGATTCAGGACTTAGTAGAGAATCAGATCATGAACCAGAAGGCATTCCGTCTGGCAAGTAATTATATTACTTACCGTTATAAGAGAGCGTTGGTTAGAAAGTCCAATTCTACAGATAAGCAGATTCTGAGTCTGTTAGAGTGTAATAACGAGGAAGTTATCCAAGAGAATTCTAACAAGAATCCAACGGTCAATAGTGTACAGAGGGATTATATGGCAGGAGAGGTAAGTAAGGATATTACAAGACGTTTCCTTCTTCCACAGAAGATTGTGGATGCACATGAAGCAGGAATCATTCATTTCCATGATTCTGATTACTTTGCACAGCATATGCATAACTGCTGTCTGGTAAACTTAGAAGATATGCTCCAGAACGGAACAGTAATCAGCGACGTTATGATTGAGAAGCCAAAGAGCTTTTCTACAGCATGTAACATCGCAACACAGGCAGTAGCCCAGATTGCAAGTTCCCAGTACGGTGGACAGAGTATTACACTTTCCCATCTGGTTCCATTTGTCGAAATCAGCCGTCAGAAGTATCGTCGTGACGTTCGGGCAGAGTTCGAAGTAGAAGGAATGGAACTTGATGAGCAGAAGATAAATGAAATCGCAGAAATGCGTGTAAGAAAAGAGGTTAAGCAGGGAGTTCAGGTTATTCAGTATCAGGTTATCACACTGATGACTACAAATGGACAGGCTCCTTTTGTTACCGTATTCATGTATCTTGATGAGGTAGAAGAAGGTCCTGCAAGAGATGACCTTGCAATGATTATCGAGGAAATGCTTAATCAGCGTATTCTCGGTGTTAAAAATGAAAAAGGTGTATATATCACACCCGCTTTCCCTAAGCTTATTTACGTTCTTGAGGAAGACAATATTCATGAGAACAGCAAATACTGGTATCTTACAAAGTTAGCTGCACAATGTACAGCGAAACGTATGGTTCCAGATTACATTTCCGAGAAAATCATGAAGAAGTTAAAAGACGGAAACTGCTACCCATGTATGGGATGCCGTTCTTTCTTAACGGTATATCATGATGAAAACGATAATCCAAAGTTCTACGGAAGATTTAATCAGGGTGTTGTAACACTGAACTTAGTAGATTTAGCTTGTTCTTCAGGTGGAGATATGGATAAGTTCTGGGAAATCTTTGATGAGCGTCTTGAACTTTGCCACGAGGCACTTATGTACCGCCACAACCGTTTAAAAGGTACACCATCTGACGTAGCACCTATTCTCTGGCAGAACGGTGCATTAGCACGTCTTAAAAAGGGAGAGACCATTGATGAACTTTTATATAATGGTTATTCAACAATCTCTCTTGGCTACGCAGGACTTTGTGAGTGTACAAGATATATGACAGGCAAGAGCCATACAGACCCAGAAGCAAAACCATTTGCACTCAAAGTTATGCAGCATATGAATGATGCATGTAATAAGTGGAGAGCAGAAAGTAATATTGACTTCAGTCTTTATGGTACACCACTGGAATCTACAACTTATAAGTTTGCAAGATGCCTTCAGGAGCGTTTTGGTATGATTCCAGGAGTAACAGATAAAAACTATATCACAAACAGCTATCATATCCATGTAACAGAGGAAATTGATGCATTTGATAAATTAAGCTTTGAAGCACAGTTCCAGGAACTCTCTCCAGGAGGAGCTATCAGCTATGTAGAAGTACCAAATATGCAGAATAATATCGAGGCTGTATTAGCTGTTATGAAGCATATTTACGAGAACATCATGTATGCAGAACTTAACACAAAGAGCGATTACTGCCAGTGCTGTGGTTATGAAGGAGAAATCCAGATTATAACAGACGAACACGGTAAGCTCATCTGGGAATGCCCAAACTGCGGTAATCAGGATCAGGCAAAGATGAACGTAGCAAGAAGAACTTGCGGTTATATTGGAACACAGTTCTGGAATCAGGGAAGAACCCAGGAGATTAAGGAACGTGTAATGCATTTGTAGAAAGCAGGCAGGGAGACGCGCCCAAAGGGAGAAGGTATCTTCTCCCTTTGGGCGCTGTTTTTTGCGTTGCTAAAAAATAAAATTGTCTCAAAATATATAAAATAGTAGATTATTGATTGTAAATAGAGTGCCAATATTATAAAATGTAATTAGTAAGAACCATGTAAAATATAGAAGAAGTATTGTATATATAATACGAAAGATTGGTTTGGGTAATTGCTAAATATAATGGGCACTCTATTTGATTTTTGAAAGAGGTGAATAGGTTATGTATTACGGTGAAATTAAGAAATGTGATATTGCAAACGGACCAGGTGTCAGAGTATCCCTTTTTGTAAGTGGATGCACCCATCATTGTAAGGGCTGTTTTAATGAGGAAACATGGAGTTTTGAGTATGGAAAGCCTTTTACAGAAGAAACAGAAGAACAGATTTTGAAATTATTGGAACCATCTTATATATCTGGACTTACAGTATTGGGCGGAGAACCTATGGAATATATGAATCAGGAAGTCCTCTTTCCATTTTTAAAAAAGGTAAAAGAACGATTCCCAGAGAAGAGCATCTGGTGCTTTACTGGTTATGTTTATGAAAAGGACATTTTACACAGAATGATTCCAAAGTGGAAGTATACAAAGAAGATGTTAGAACAGATTGATTATCTTGTAGATGGTCCGTTTGTTATGGAAAAAAAGAATATTAGTCTTAAATTCCGCGGTTCTTCTAATCAGAGAATTATTGATGTGAAGAAGACGCTGGAAACAGGAGAAGTTGTTCTTTGGGAAGAACAGTAGAGTTTTGTGCATTGGCTGTTCCGAAAAGTCATAATCTTTTGAAAACTTCCTCAGATTTCTCAAAAACAAATTCTGAGTTTGCTTCAATAGCCAAAGACAGCCCTCTGAGAATGAAAGAATCCTTATTTGTGACCTCGGAGCAAGTGTTGGATACGAGCGAGTAGAATGAGTATTCAACACGCCGCGACTAAAGTCACAAATAAGGATTCTTTCATTCTCAGAGGGCGTCTCTTTTGCCTGCGGCAAATCACCTACCCATGTTTATGTCTGGGAACAGTTTTCTTCACCGGTTCTTTCGTAGTAAGAAACTGTACGGCAATTCCGAGCACACACAATGCCAGTGTCAGCGCTGCACTGGAGTTCAGTGAAGAAAGTGTCGTAATTCCCATATATTCCGTAACTCCCGGAAGTAACCCGGCAGCGGAAGTTCCACATACGATTGCGGAAGTAAGTATAATGACTGGACGCATATATTTGACAGCGAGAACTCCAACGATAAGACCAGTTATTACATTCGCAAAGAACTGTACATCACCTTCAAATGGAAATAATGTTCCTGCGGCACTAAAGGCTAATGCAAAGCAGAGAATAAAAATTCCAATACGATAAATCCAAAAGGCGAGAGAGGCAATGAATGCTCCGCAAAGTATGATACAAAGGACGGAGGCAAATCCTTCTACATGCAGAATCTGGGAAGCAACTATCTGTCCGATTATAGCTCCAGCAATAAATCCGGTAATGCCCATAAAGAGCCGGGACAGTTTATAGCCGAAAAAGCATCCGATGAGAGCTAAAATGAGAGCAATTACAGAGCCAGCTATTTTGTAAGTTGTATCGGCTTCGGTGACGAGACCGACAAGTCCGTTGTTTATAAAATTACTCAGACTGTCGCTGCTTCCGGAGTCTAGTGGAAGTGTGCTTATCATGGAGCTGTAATCAATATTTAGTAGTGATAGCATAAGAGAACCTTCTTTCGTAATATATTTTTATAAATTTTTTGCAGTTGTGTATAGAAATATGTATATCTCGGTGCTGTACAAAGAGACAGTGAGTTATATAAGTTATATATAAGTAGTGTCAGATGAACCGGTATCCACTTCTAACAAAAAAGGAATGATTATTAGCAGCAGCTATCTGTTCAGAATCCGTAAATTACTGACAATGGATTAAAATAAGAGTAGCATAATAAAGAATATTCCGCAAATTATTTCATATAGAGGATTTTATAGATTTTTACGCGAAAAGATGGTATGATAATACGAGTCGATTGGAAACTATTTAAAGCTGTATATTTCCGGGTGTATAAGGGATACAGAGTTTATTGTCAGCTATACAATAGTCTCATAGAAGATGTGTAGAGTGATGGTATATATAGTTATTGCTAATACATTTTTCAGATACATTTTGGATAAGGTGGGTTTTAAATAGTTAGATTATATTTTATAGATTCAGAAAGAGAGGAATTAGAGATGGCAAAGATTAGAACAAGATTTGCACCAAGCCCTACAGGAAGAATGCATGTTGGAAATCTTCGTACTGCTTTATATACTTACTTGATTGCAAAGCATGAAGGTGGAGATTTCGTTTTAAGAATAGAAGATACAGACCAGGGACGTTACTGTGAAGAAGCACTGGGAATTATTTACCGTACTTTAGAGAAGACTGGCTTAAAGCATGATGAAGGTCCGGATAAAGACGGCGGATTTGGCCCTTATGTTCAGAGTGAGCGTGTAGCGTCCGGACTTTACATGGACTATGCAAAGCAGCTTATTGAAAAAGGTGAGGCTTACTATTGTTTCTGTGATCAGGAAAGATTAGATTCCTTAAAACAGAATGTAGGTGGTAAAGAAATCAGTGTATATGACAAGCACTGTCTGCACCTTTCCAAAGAAGAAGTAGAAGCGAACCTTGCAGCAGGTAAGCCATTTGTTATTCGTGCAAATATGCCTAATGAGGGAGAGACAACTTTCCATGATGAGATTTATGGAGACATCACGCAGCCAAATGAAGAGCTTGACGATATGATTCTTATCAAGTCAGACGGATATCCTACTTACAATTTTGCAAACGTAGTAGATGACCATCTGATGCAGATTACACACGTTGTAAGAGGTAATGAGTATCTTTCTTCTGCACCAAAATATACTCGTCTTTACAAGGCATTTGGATGGGAAGAACCAAAATATATTCACTGTCCATTAATTACGAATGAAGAGCATCAGAAGCTTTCAAAGCGTTCTGGACATTCTTCTTACGAAGATTTAATCGAGCAGGGATTTGTTCCAGAAGCTGTTGTAAACTTCGTAGCACTTCTTGGATGGAGTTCTCCAGATAACAGAGAGATTTTCTCCTTAGAAGAATTAGTAGAAGCATTTGATTACAAGCATATCAGCAAATCTCCAGCCGTATTTGATATGGTTAAGTTAAAATGGATGAACGGAGAATATTTAAAGGCAATGGACTCTGATACTTTCTACAACATGGCAGAGCCTTATATCAAGGAAGTCATCAAGAAGGATATGGACTTAAAGAAGATTGCAGCACTTGTTAAAACAAGAATCGAAGTATTCCCTGAAATTGGTGAAATGATTGATTTCTTTGAAGCAGTTCCAGAATACGATGTAGATATGTATACTAACAAGAAAAATAAGACAAATGCAGAGAAGTCTTTACCAGTATTACAGGAATTACTTCCAGTAATCGAAGCACAGGAAGATTTCACAAACGATGCATTATATCAGATGCTTCGTGGATTTGCAGATGAAAAAGGTTATAAACCAGGATTTGTTATGTGGCCAGTTCGTACTGCTGTTTCCGGAAAGCGCATGACTCCGGGCGGAGCAACAGAGATTATGGAAATTATCGGTAAGGATGAGACAGTAAGCAGAATTAAGGCTGCAATTGAGAAGTTATCTAAATAATAATTTGAGGGGATACAGACGCCGCTTTAGTAGAAGATACAGAGCTGGATTGTATGGAGTATTCTAAAGAAAAAAGAATTGTTATAAGTTAGATTTTGTTCCGTTGCACTAGAGCGTGTTTGAAAAATCATTCCAGCAACCTGCACGCCTCAATTTACGGTATATTTTGTCTTCATTCAGTTGACGTAGCCCGCTACGCCGCCCTCATTCAGGCGAAATCTCCCGCAAATTGCGACGCACATCTTGCAGAAAGCCTTTTTCAAACACACTCTAAACATTCCATTCTGCCCAGAAAAACAGGAACTTGGGAAAAACGAGTCCCAAGTTCCTATGATTAGAATTCCATTTGCCTTTATTCAGTTGACGTAGCCCGCTACGCCGCCCTCATTCAGGCAAAATCTCCCACAAATTGTAACGTACATCTTACAGAAAGCATTTTTCAAACACGCTCTAAAACTTCTTCCCTGTTATGATGAAAGATTTGTAATTTTTGACAAGGTTATTAATGTTATTTATAGTAAGATTGAAGGTGACAGATGGCCAAATCTCTTTTAAAGGATATTTTTTGACCATTTTTTTGTATTCTGAATTAAATTTCTTCTTTGATACCTTTTTTCCATTAATTTTGTAAAGAGTTTTTGGAAGATAGGCTTCTTCAAACTTTTTGAGTTTCGTTCCTTTTCCCCTTTTGTTAAAACGATAAAATGTTGAAACGGCGCCATATCCATTAATCCATGCAGAATTAGATACTACAGATTTCTTTTTGGAGTAAATGAGGCGACCATAATCACTGCCGGCATATTTTAACTGTTTAAGTTTGCCGCCAGTGTAGGTATAAACTTCTCCGGCAACGGCATGTACGCTAAAATCCGGTGTAATGAGAAGTTCCGGTATGGAATCTTTGTCTAAATAAACTAAGGCAAATTTATATATTTTTGAATCAAGTTTTTTAAGCTTTTTCTGGTAAGCAGCCAGTGCTTTTGTACGTTTAGAAGCTGCGTTTACATTAGCTGCAGGTGCGAATAATGTAAAGAGCATACAGAGAGTTAATGTGGCAACAAGAATGCGTTGTTTGGATATTTTGATTTTTTCCATAGTGTAATTCCTTTCTTTGCTGTGACTTTTTATGCGTGAGAAAGTCAGTTTATATAGATACATTATTTGTTCTTAGTATACCTTATGAGGATAGAAAAGAACAGGAGAAGTTTAACAGATTTGTGGATAAATTTGTAAAAAATGTGCTGTGATAGATAAAAAATAATAGGATGTATTGGTGTATTATAAGAAATGTAATTAAGAACTGACGTCTTTTTTAAGCATAAAGTGAGGGGTGAATATAAAATGTTTAAGGAAAAATTCATTGTAGAAAGAACTTGCAGAAAGTTAGTGGAAGCGGTAGAATGAAAGCACAAGTAAAGTCTCGGAATAGAATGTTTAATTTGGAGATGTAAGACAAAGGGGGAAGTTTAAATGAAGAAAAAAGTTTTAACCAGACTGGCATTATTTTGCTGCCTGATTGTGGGATTGAGCGTATTTTCAGCTACACAGGTACAGGCACATAGAACATGGAGAAAGTATACAAAGCTTCCGAATGGAACATATACGATTGAGACTGATTATTATGAATATAAGTCATGGCAGAAAGATTCTGTAAAATTAAAACTGGGCAAATACTTTGTTTTAAGCTCAAGTGTACAGAAAAAGGGTAGCGGCCGGGTATACACATCAGATCCTCTAAAGTTAAAACTTAGTTCTAAATGTAAGTTTTATAGCATAGATGAGTGCACCTATGTTTATAAGAGAATAAGCAAGAAAAAGGCCAAAAGAATTTTAAAAAATATAAATGGGGCCTGTTACTATACATTAGATAAATTCCATGTTAAAAATAATAAAGTAGATAAAGTATATCTTCTTTGGTAAAGAATATTATATGAAAGACAGAACATTTTCAGGTTTTCAAATTAAAAAGTTGACTTTTACTTGTAAGTGTGTAAATATATAAACATAAATCTGCCAAAGCAGAAATTCCGGTTACTGACGGATATGTGAAGAAACACAGTGTAGCCGGAGGGATGGAAACATCTTATTTTAGCCGACCGTCTGGGCAGCTTCTTTTGAAGTTGCCCTTTTTGTTTTTGTATTCTAAGAGTACAGAAGCAGAAGAGAAAGTGTATAAACTTTGATATACGCAAAGGAAAGGAAGAGGAATATGAAAACAGATATTCAGATTGCACAGGAATCGACAATGCTCCCAATTAAAGATGTAGCTGCCAATTATGGGATTACAGAGGATGATTTAGAGTTATACGGAAAGTATAAAGCAAAATTTTCTGATGAATTCATGAATAGCTTAGATGAGAAGCCAGATGGCAAACTTGTTTTAATGACAGCGATTAACCCGACTCCTGCCGGAGAAGGAAAGACAACAACAAGTATCGGTCTTGCACAGGCATTTGAAAAGTTAGGAAAGAAGTCTGTTCTTGCACTTCGTGAGCCTTCTCTTGGACCTTGTTTTGGAATTAAAGGTGGAGCTGCTGGTGGTGGATATTCTCAGGTTGTTCCTATGGAAGACTTGAACCTTCATTTTACAGGTGATTTCCACGCAATCACATCTGCCAATAACTTATTAGCTGCACTTCTGGATAATCATATTCAGCAGGGAAATGAACTTCGTATTGATACAAGACAGGTAATCTGGAAAAGATGTATGGATATGAACGACCGCGCGCTTCGTAACATTGTAATCGGTCTTGGAAGAAAAGTAGATGGATATGTAAGAGAAGATCATTTCGTAATTACAGTAGCAACTGAGATTATGGCTATTCTCTGCCTGGCAGAAGATATCAAGGATTTAAAAGCTCGTCTTGCTAAAATTATCGTAGCCTATGATGTAGATGGTAATCCTGTGACAGCAGGTCAGCTTAATGCAGTAGGTTCTATGGCTGCATTATTAAAAGATGCAATCAAACCAAACATGGTACAGACATTAGAGCATACAGGTGCAATTGTTCATGGTGGACCATTTGCTAATATCGCTCACGGATGTAACAGTGTGCGTGCGACAAAGATGGCATTAAAGCTTTCTGACATTGCAATCACAGAAGCAGGTTTCGGTGCAGATCTCGGCGCAGAGAAGTTTATGGATATCAAGTGCCGTATGGCTGGATTAAAGCCAGATGCAGTTGTTTTAGTAGCAACAGTCCGTGCTTTAAAATATAACGGTGGTGTTCCAAAAACAGAACTCGTAGCAGAGAACCTGGATGCACTGAAAAAAGGTATCTGCAACCTTGAAAAACATATCGAAAATCTTCAGAAATTCGGTGTGCCTATTGTTGTAACTTTAAATGCATTTGAGACAGACACAGAAAAAGAACACGAATTCATCCGTCAGTTCTGTGAAGAAAGAGGATGCGAATTTGCTCTTTCTGAAGTATGGGCTAAAGGTGGAGAAGGTGGAATTGACCTCGCAAAGAAAGTACTGAAAACATTAGAAGAAAAAGAAAGCAACTTTAAAGTACTTTATCCAGACAATTTATCTTTAAAAGAAAAAGTAGAGACAATCGCAAAAGAAATCTATGGAGCAGATGGTGTAACATATGAACCAGCCGCAGAGAAAATGCTTGCAAAACTCACAGATTTAGGATTTGGTGATCTGCCAGTATGTATGGCAAAAACACAGTATTCCCTCTCTGATGATCAGACAAAGTTAGGACGTCCAGAAGGATTTGATATCCATGTCCGTGATGCATTTGTAAATGCTGGAGCAGGATTTGTAGTAATCCTTACCGGAGCAGTCATGACAATGCCAGGATTACCAAAGAAACCGGCTGCATTTGGAATTGATGTAGATGATAATGGAAAGATAACTGGATTGTTTTAGAGCATTCATTTTTCAAACACGCTCTAGAAGAATGAGTTGCCGTAGGCAAGGCCGATGCTGCTACTGAAGCCTGTAATCGGATTGTCCTAATTAACAGCAAAAAGAAGAGGGGATTATAAGCTTGATTTTGTAAAGTCACAAAATTCAAGCTTATAATCCCCTCTTCTTTTTCGGCTTTTCTTTGAGCAATCCGATAAAGAATATCTATAGCAACTGTTTATTTACCCCCCCCACAAATATAGGGAATCGGCTCTCTTTGGAAGCGTCTTTTGCTACGCAACCCAGAATTTATTCTACAGTTACCCATATTGCAGGTTTTACAGTAATCTTTGTATTGGTTACTTCATAGCCGTACTCCATAACGGTTTTGTCTTTGTATACAAAACTCATAGAATTTGCAGCAGCACCTGGGGTACGGAGCCACCAACAGGACTTTGTTTTATGAATTCCCTTTTTATACTGTGCAACTTCATCGCAGCTTAATAAAAAGAGTTTATCGGTAGTGTCTTTTCCGGCTGGTGTATTATAAACAGGATTTGCTGTGTTTTTTACAGTAGTGTCTAAAATAGCATTCTGTTCTGCCTTAAAAAAGTTGTCATTGAGGAAGTCACCGTTTAACCATTTACGAACGGAGGAAGATTCCCAAGTAACATTTTTCCCGGTCTCATCAAATGGAGTAGATCCTAAGGAATTATCTTTTAATAAGAGAACTTTGCCGTCCTGCTTATCAAGAACACGCCAGTCCATGTACGCAAAAGAAATTTTTTTGCCTATTGCGGTATTTTTGATATGTTCTTTCTCAAGAGTTACAAATTTAGCTTGACTGTCTTTATAATCTTCTTTTGCAATTGCCTTGTAATTGCGGTAAGCTGTATCTTTATCTCCGGCTTTCAAAGCTTTTTCAGCAGATTTATAACGGTATTCGATATATTTTTCAAAAGCATCTTTGCTGTTAGTTCTATTATAAATATTTTGGTAATTCTGCCATGCTTTTTCATAGTTACCTGAACTGGAGTTTATGCTGGCAAGACACTGCTTGAAAGAAACAGTTCTTGTAAAAAATAAGGCTGCTAAAAGGCAGGCAATAAAAGCACAGCTTACGAAAAAACTATGACGTTTTAACTGGGCAGCTTTTTCATCAGCGAGTTTAGCACAAAGTTCCATCTGTTCTTTTGAATCAGAGCATTTGATTGCTTCAGCGTAAACCTCTGGATCAGTCCACTTTTCAATAAGAGGATGCTTTTCTTCGTAATGATAGATACGGGAAAAGATAGTTTGTGCAGAATAATAATCGCTAGGTGTCTTTGCGTTATCACGAATATGGCAGGCTTCTCTATATAATTCAATCTTACCTGCGGCACGAGTGCCGAACTTTTTATTTCGAAGTTCCCTGAGGAGTGGCTGAACCTTTTTGTAAGGTTTTGCCTTTTTTAAATACTGGATCGCACGATGATAATATTTATCCTGGTCTTCAAACTTATTCATATGTTCGGCAATATTAATATATCGGAGTGCCGTCTCATAATTTTGCTGAGCCAGTTCTTCTTCGGATAAATTCTCTGAGGTATCTTCTGTGGCGAGATTGATATCTATTTTTTCATCATTTCTCATGGAAAAGCTCTTCCTTTCTAAAAGTATAATCAGGTTATGTTAACATTTTTTTCGCAAAAATACAAGAGATTTGTGCTACTATTTAATTGATTAAGTTAGAGCATTTTTCAAACACGCTCTAGAAGAGAAAGGATACCCTATATTTGTGACTCGGTTTGAATGCTCGCTTATGTGCTCGCATCCAAACCTTGCTCTGAGGTCACAAATATAGGGTATCCTTTCTCTTCTCTCTTTGAGAGCGTCTGTTTAAACTATGAACGAGCAGCAATAAACTCGTCAATTGCCTCTTTTGTCGGCAGAGATGGCTGTGCGCCTAAATGCTGTACAGAAATAGCAGCAGCGGCACTTGCATATCTTGCGGAAGCAACGATATCCTTTGTTTCAGCGTACTGTTTTACTAAAACACCTGTAAAGCAGTCGCCAGCAGCAGTTGGGTCAACAGCTTCTACTTTAAATGTAGGAACCATCTGGCAGATGTCATCACCATAGATGAAAGAGCCTTTGTCTCCCATCTTTAATACAACGTATTTGCAATCGCTGCGTTCTTTTAAGATTTTACTTGCTGCGATACATGTCTCATCATCTTTAGGAAGAATTCCAACAAGAGCTTCTGTTTCTGTCTCGTTAGGAGAGAGGATAGTGAGGCCCTTGAATCTTTCTAATGGATAATCCTGTGCCGGACCTGCATCAAGACAAGTGATCATTCCTCTTTCATGAGCAAGTTCAAATGCATGTACGTTTGTTTCTAAAGGAATTTCCAGCTGCATCATTAATGCATCATATTCTTTTCCTTCAAAGGCAGCATCAACAGCTTCTGGAGTTGTGTCGTTGTTAGCTCCTGTATAAATAGCAAGACGGTTCATTCCGTCTTCTTCAAGCATGATAACGGCCATTCCGGTGTTTGCGCCTTCTTTTAATGTAAGATTGGATACATCAATTCCTATGTCAGTAAGCATGCCAAGAAGTGCTTCACCGTTGGAATCTTTACCGAGTGTACCACAAACAGAAACTTCTCCGCCAGCCTTGCAGGCTGCTACTGCGGAGTTACTTCCCTTACCGCCCCCAGCGTTAGAATAGCTAGTTCCAAGAAGACTTTCACTTGGATGTGGGATACGAGGCATCTGTAAAATCAGATCCATCATAATACTGCCAGTCATTAAAATTTTTGCTGCCATAATACTTCTTCTCCTTTTATTAAAAAATTGCTATGAGATTCTATACATTTCCATATTAATAAAACTATAGATGAAATGAGATATCCTCCCATAAATTGTTGAAAATGCCGAAAAATGCGGCGCTCCATAAAAATATTTTATAAACTATTTTCCAAAAAGTCAAGGAACGAATTAACTAATTTCGTATATTTTGATGTAACCGCCGTCGGAGCTTGCTCCGTTATAATACATACTTTCTGAAAAAGAAGTACAAGGGAACATATACTCCATAATATCAGATAGATCAACAATTTTTAAACGCTGTCCACCGTTATACCAGGGGCGGTCAACGGAATCGCATAAAAGCACCTTGCCGTTTGTCAGTACACCGAGTAACACCATAGTATGGTAGGAGTTTGTCCAGCGCTTTGTTCTTTTACCAGTGCGGCTATTTTTCTGACGTACTTCAAAAATAATAGAATTCCCTGTTTTTAAATGAGAGATAATATCGTGCTTGGCCTCAGAGTCGGTATAGGTTCTTACATAATTATTATCAACACCGGAAGACTTCAGTATAGAAGAAATTCCGTAGAGAGAGAGGGGCATCTGTCCGCGGAGAGAGCGGTTTACATGCTCCCTTGTCCAGTCTTTGTTCGAAGTAAATTGTTTCTCTACACCATCAATAACAGAACTTGGCAAAATGCCGGAGTAATTATCGTTATAGGCTCCAAGAACCGTAGCAAGTGAGCAGGTAGCACATCCATGCCATGCAAGATAAGAATCGTAGCGAGGATAGTTGTGTGCATTTTGTTTGAAAAGCCGGTAAGTGCGCTGATTTCCAGTTGCGGTTAACATGGAAAAATCGGTTGCTTTCCCCGTATAGCTGTCAGTAATTACATTAACATAGGTGTGACAGGATACATTGCCCAGTGTGCAGGTAATGGTTGCGGAACCTTTCTTCAATGCGGTGACTTTTCCATTAGAATCTACACGGACGATATTTGGTTTATCACTTTTCCAGATAAGAAGTCCTTTATAACGGGTGGCAAGTGCCTGGCTCGAAGAAGAGAATTGAATGGTGTAAGAATCCTTTTTTTGCATAAAAAGGACAGGATCCGTTGTTGTCAGAGCATTGTCCGGCAAAATGAGGTTCTCTCTCTGAGTAGTGCTAAAAGATGGATTTTCAATATCGGCAACATTGATCTTTCTTTGATGAAATACTCCATGTACGCTATAAATAATTTCGGCACTTCCAACATCATTTGCATTCAAAACACCACCTGTAGTTACAGATGCAATATTAGGGTTAGAGCTAAAGTAGGCAGAAGCAGAATCACCGTGAAAAAAATAGAGATTCTTTGTATCCCCTACTGTCATGGAAATTAGCGGATCCGTGATAATCTCGCTCGCCTCTGGCTTTATAGTAAATGACTGCCATAAAAATAAACTGAAAAAAACAAACATAAAGAAATACTTATATGTTGTAGATGTATTCTTTGAAAACATGGAAAACCTCCTTGAATGTAGTATGTACTTTCGGAGTCTTTCTTGCACGTGCTTTTGTGGCTGATTTTCCGCCAGCCGCACCCAGATTTCATCAACGTACGCATCGCGTACGTCTCAAAAAATTGGGCACAACTGACAAAAAATCTTCTCACAAAATCAAGAACAAAAAGATTCCAAGAGTACATTAGTATATAAGTGTCGTGTAATAAACCTACGCTGTATTTACAATATTTTCTAATAGTGTGGATTGAGTATAGCATAATAAAAAACGAAAGTAAAATCTTTAGGAGCAAGATTAAGAATTATTTAAGAATTGAGTATTAATTGTCTTTAGAGCGTGTTTGAAAAATCATTCCAGCAATCTGCACACCCCAATTTACGGTATATTTTGCCTTCATTCGGTTGCCGTAGCCCGCTACGCCGCCCTCATTCAGGCGAAATCTCCCGCAAATTGTGATGTGCATCTTGCAGAAAGCATTTTTCAAACACGCTCTAGGCATGCTGTAGAAAAAATTTATGTAAAAATTAAGAAAATATATAGTAACAATAAATGTTGAGAAAAATAGCTGCAATATGGTAATATATTCAGACAGAAACTTATTTACAGAAGTCATTTACAGAAGAAAATTACAAAGCCACTATATGATTGGTGGTAAAATATGTGATTCACAATGAGATTTCCAGATGCAGGAGGGACAAAAGTGATATATTTTGATAATGCAGCAACAACATTGCAGAAGCCCGAAACAGTAGCAAAAGCAGTAGCGGAAGCTATCAGTAATCTTGGTAATGCCGGAAGAGGAGCCTATGATGCCGCTTTACATAGTATGCGAATGGCTTATGAAACCAGAGAGATGATTAATGAATTTTTTAACGGAGATGGACCGGAACAGGTTGCATTTATGTCGAATGCCACAGAGGCACTAAATACGGCAATTGATGGGATGTTACAGCCTGGTGATCATGTGATTACAACGGCGATGGAACATAATTCTGTGTTACGTCCCTTATATTTAAAAGAACAGCAAGGTGTAGCGCTCACTATTCTTCCAGTCGGAGAAGACGGAACAATTTCAAGTGAGGCATTTGAGGAGGCGATTCGGCCAGATACAGAGGCTATCGTGTGTACACATGCTTCTAATGTAACTGGAACGGCGCTGAATCTGTACCGAATTGGCGAGGCCTGCAAGCGTCATGGGCTGCATTTTATTGTAGATGCATCACAGTCCGCAGGAATTCTCCCAATTGATATTCAGGCAATGAATATAGATGCGCTGTGTTTTACGGGACACAAAGGATTATTTGGCCCGCAGGGAACGGGCGGCCTGTGCCTTAAAAAAGGAGTGACTATTCGTCCATTAAAATCAGGAGGAAGCGGAATCCATTCCTTTGATAAAGAACAGCCACATTCTATGCCGGAACTTTTAGAAGCTGGAACGATAAATGCACATGGAATAGCAGGATTAAAGGCAGGTTTAGAGTACATACAGCAGGAAGGTTTAGAAAGGTTATATACCAGAGAGGCTCTTTTAACAAAGACGTTTTATGAGGGAGTACGCCGTATTGACGGAGTAAAAGTTTATGGAAACTTTGATCAGGAAAAAAGAGCACCACTTGTAGCCTTGAATATTCGTAACGAAGATGCCGGAAAAGTTAGTGAAATACTTTGGGAAGACTATGGAATTGCCACAAGAGCCGGGGCACATTGTGCCCCGCTCATGCACGAAACTCTTGGGACAACTGAACAGGGAGTGGTTCGTTTCAGCTTCTCAAGCTTTAATACTATGGAAGAAATCAAGACAGCGATAGAAGCAATCCGGGAGCTGGCAGCAGAGTAAAAAGAACCTTATTTAAGAATACATTAGAATATGTATGGAAAATTGTTCCAACAATCTTCATGTCAGCAGAAGAGCCTTATATTAAAAAAGACAAAATGACGATAAAAATTTCAAAAAGGAACAAAATAATTAACAAAATGCATAAAAATGACAGGAATATAGATTGCAGTTTTGATATAATTATGCTATGCTAAATAAAGTGGAAACAAACCAAACACCACAGAAAAAAGGAGGAAATACAGTATGAAGAAAATTACAAGAATATTTGCATTAGCTCTGGCATTTGTGATGGCATTTGCACTTCAGGCACCAGTTAATGCGGCAGAGAAAGCAGCGGTGAATCAGGAAAAAGCACAGGCAACCGTACAGGCAGGCTCATTTACACACAGAGTCCAGTCATTATATTATAATTCTTCAACGAAAAAAGCATCTTTAACTATTGAAGTCAATTCTTCAGGGGTTTATAGATATCAGGTACAATTATTAAATTATAACAAAAAGAAAGTAGTTGCAACAGATGAATGTCCTCTGTATGCATTTTTCACTTTAAAGAAAAATCAGCTTTATTACTACAGAGTAAGAGCAACTTCTTATAACTATTCAACAGGTCAGTATGTTCCTGTTTCAAACTGGTCTTATGGGTATGGAATTAATACAGGAGTTTGTACAGTAAAATTATCAGGTAAGAAAGTAAGAATTAAAACTCCAAAGGTAAAAGGGGTTAAAAAATTTACTTTGTATATGTCAACGAATAGAACAAAAGGATACAAAAAGATAAAAACTGTGAAATCAGGAAAGACTATTACAGTATCTAGCTTTAAGAAGAAATCATTTAAGAAGTATAAAGACTACTATTATTATATCTCTTCTGCTAAGAAGCAGAGTAAGTTTGTTCATAGTTTTTATATAAGAACAGTGTATAGATAAGTTGTAGAGTTTGTTGCTCCGCCATACTGAAAAGATATTCAGTATGGCGGTATTTTGTCTTATGTTTCAGATTTTGTAAGAAGCAGATAGGTGAATTTGTTTTAGAAGAGTTTTTAAATATGTCTGTTTTTATATATTTATTATATGGATTGCAAATGTAGATAAGGTACAAAGAAAAGGAGTTTATAATGAAAAGTATAAGAAAACAAAACTGTATTTTAGCTATCGTAATGTTTGCTTTAATGTCAATATTAACATCTTTTCCTGTTCAGGCACAGACAATAAACCAAAAACAGGCCAAAGTAACCGTACAATATGCCAGCATACCTGCAAAAGTTGAGACATCCTCCAGTGGAGATATATTTATTACAGTAAAAAATATAAGCGATGATTACAGAGCAGATTATGATATGAGGGTGCTTAACAATAAAGGAAATGTTGTGGAAGTATCAGAGCAAAACGGTGGTATAACTTATTTTTCATATCTAAAGAAAAATCGTCTATATTATTATCAGATACGAGAGACACGAACTGCGGCTTATCCATGGGAAGAGGATTTTACAGGTGAATGGACGAAAAAAGTTCCATTTGTTATCGCTCAATATCAGCTCAGCCAAGTAGGCACTGGAAGAAAGGTACGCATTAAAATGCCGAAAATCTCAGGTGTTAAAAGTTATAAAGTATATATGTCCTATAAAAAGGATAGAGCCTGGAAAAAGCTAAAGACAGTAAAAGCCGGAAAGTCAATCGTGGTATCAAAATTCAAAGGCAAGGCACTTGCACGCAATAAAAAATATTACTATAAAATTGTGCCAAGTAAGGGAGTCAATGCAACAATTGGAGTAATTCGCTTTTCTAAGAAGAAATAATTATTTGTTTACGACTATTCGGGGCTATACAAAATATTTTTAAACAGTTATAATCGCTTTTAAATAGGCGCAATTACTATAACTTAAATATTTTAATGAAAAGAAAAGGACATAAGAAATGAACGAAAAAACAATGAACCTCATCAACAAAATACTTTACTACGTCATTGCACCAATTCTTATATTAGAATTCATATTGACAGACTTACATATCATATCTTTCACTAAAATACTGTTTATCGCTTCTGTAGTAGTACTGCTTATATTGTGTGCCATTTCATTTTTCTATAAAAAGCAGCACCCGGATTATGAGTTCAAGGCAAACGAGATGTATACAAGAATTCTCTTTGCAATTATACTCCTTGAATGTTTCTACTCTGCCGGATTTTTCAAATGGTAGGTTTATTCAGTATCATATATTATCAGATGAAATAAAAAAGAACCATTGTATAGCAAATGATTAATAATCATTGCAAGGAAGATGTTTGATTGCATTTTCACTTGCTTTGATGAATACTTGCTATATAATGATTCTTTTTTATTTGAGACTTTGAGAAATTGTGAGACTATTCGAGGTTCTTTTTATCCTCTTACAACTGAATTATGCTAAAAATAATTTGACTTTTATGTAAAAATATGTTTATAATAATACAAGCAACTTGGAAATTTTATAAAAGAATCGGAGGTAGCGTAAGTGGTATATACAAAAAAGTTACAGTCTAAAGTCTTAGAGCGTGTTTGAAAAAAGAATTAGAAAAACGCTACGAAGGATACAAAGAAAAAATTATACGATGATGAATAGAAATGTATTTAAAAAGAAAGAATGTGAGGAAGAAAGTATGACAGTTGCCAAGTAAGAAGAAAAGAAATGGAGGTTAAAAATGTTTACGAAAGTAATGAAAGAAGAACTTATAGCAGGTTTATTAAAAATTTTCGGAAACAATATTTCAATGATAATTCTATATGGTTCAGTTGCGCGAAATGAATATACAGACGAAAGTGATATAGATATAGCTATCATATTGAAAAATGAAATAGATAACAAAACAAAAGAACAATTTATAAATTGGTCTGCGGATATGGATATTAGATATGATAGAGTTTTTTCTATTATAGATATTAAAGAATCCAATATTCAAAAGTGGGGGGATAGTTTACCTTTTTATAGGAATGTAAAAAAGGAGGGGATTGTTCTTTGGAAAGCAGCTTAAGAGAATTAGCAATGTATCGAATGGAACGTGCTTTTGAAATGTTAATAGCTGCAGAAGATAATTTAAAAATAGGACAATATAAAACTTCTTTAAATCGTTCATATTATGCAATTTTTCATGCTATGAGAGCGGCCAATATTATAAAAGGTTTTGATTCCTCCAAACATTCAGGAGTAATAGCTTTTTTTAAGTGTAGTAGAGGATTATTTAAAAACGGAAAATCACAACCTTCTGGCGAATCCTCAAATCTCCCGGCATTAAATGGTGATTCTGAATTTAGCTAAAGACAAAACCCTGTAAAATAAATAGTCCCTATTTGTGGCCTTGGAGCAAAGGCCACAAATAGGGACTATTTATTTTACAGGGTTCGTCAGTTTAGACTAAACCTACTATTTTATTAATCAGCCTTTGGTCCTGCCTCAGCAATATTCTTAGGCATATTAGGATATTTCTTAGTAAAGTTATCCTGGAACATCTTAGCAAGCTTCTTAGCCTGTGCATCGTAAGCAGCTTTATCTTCCCATGTGTCACGAGGGTTCATGATTTCAGAAGGTACGTTAGGACATGTCTGAGGAATGTCTACGTTAAATACTTCATCATGTTTGTACTCTACATCATCAAATGTTCCGTTTAATGCTGCAGTTACCATTGCACGAGTGTATTTTAACTTCATACGGCTGCCTACTCCGTAAGGGCCACCTGTCCATCCTGTGTTAACAAGATATACTTTAGTGTTGTATTTTTCAATTCTTTCTCCGAGCATGTTAGCGTATACGGATGGATCCATTGGCATGAATGGTTCACCGAATAATGTGGAGAATGTTGGCTGTGGTTCTGTGATTCCACGTTCTGTACCAGCAAGTTTGGATGTGAATCCTGTTACGAAGTGGTACATAGCTGCGTTCTCATCTAATCTGGAGATTGGAGGAAGTACACCGAATGCATCAGCAGTTAAGAAGATAACTACTTTAGGGATTCCGCCAACACCAGGAATCTGTGCGTTGGAAATATAATCAACTGGGTATCCTACACGAGTATTCTCTGTAAGAGATCCATCATCAAAGTCAAATTCGCGAGTTTCGTCATCCATGATAACGTTCTCTACAAGGCTTCCGAACTTGATAGCGTTGTAGATTTCCGGTTCGTTCTCTGCGCTTAAGTTAATACATTTAGCGTAGCATCCGCCTTCGAAGTTGAAGATACCTCTGTCAGACCAGCCGTGTTCGTCATCACCGATTAATTTACGGTTAGGGTCTGCAGAAAGAGTAGTCTTACCTGTTCCAGATAAACCGAAGAATACAGCTGTCTCATGAGTTTCTGGATCCATGTTAGCGGAGCAGTGCATTGGAAGTACACCTTCTTTTGGCATTAAGAAGTTCATTACAGAGAATACAGACTTCTTAATCTCTCCTGAGTACTGGGAACCACAGATAACTACCTGTTTCTGTTCGTAGTCAACGATGATAGCTGCTTCAGAATGAGTTCCGTCGATTTCTGGAATACATTTGAATCCAGGTGCAACGAAGATAGTGAAATCAGCTTCGCCATAGTTCTCTAATTCTTCTGCTGTAGGACGAATTAAGAGTTCATGAATGAAAAGGTTCTGGCTTGCTAATTCGTTAATGATACGGAACTTTCTTGTGCAGACAGGATCAGCACCAGCCATACCATCAAAGATGAAGATTTCTCTGTTCTGAAGGTAAGCGATTACTTTAGAACGAATTGCATTGAACTTCTCCTGAGTGATAGGAACATTAACGCTTCCCCATGCAATGTCATCATGAACAGAAGGAGTATCAACGATAAATTTATCTTTAGGAGAACGTCCTGTATATTTACCTGTAGTTACAACGAGTGCACCAGTGTTAGAAAGCTTGCCCTCGCCTCTTCTTAAAGCTGCCTCTGTTAACTGTGCAGGTGTTAAATTGCGGTAAACTGCTTTAGGATTCACAATCCCAAGTTTTTCGATACCATATGTTTCCATAGTATTACCTCCTAAGTTGTATTTAAATTAAACTGTTGTACTTTTTATCGCGTACGTTGTCTATTGTACACTTTTTGTGTCGATTTTCCAATGAAAAAAGAATAAAAATCCCCAATAATGAAATTCTATTATTTTTTCAAACACACTCTAGTATAACAATGCAGGATTGAAATGTCAATTATTCAAAACAAATAAAATGACCAATTATGAGTAAAAATATTAAAAATATTTAAAAAACGCGTGTATACAAGCAATATTTTTAAGGAACCTTGCTGAGAATTTCTGTTTCCTTTTCTATTTCCTGCCTTAAAATTGCAAAATTGCAAGAACCAACATTCAGAACTGCTTCGTGAAAATCAGAAATTTTAAATGATTTTCCAAGAGAGGCAGCCATCTCCTTTTCTAATTTGTTTAATTCATAATATCCAATACTGTAAGAAAGATAAGTAGCCGGATTTTCAATAACGTATTGGTAAAGTTGTTTTGTAGCGGATTTATCAATTCCGTAAGTCTTTAAATAATCGGCCAGTGCATTTTCATCATAATTTTTATAATTCACATATAAATCGCTCAGAGAGGACAGGGAGAGTGAGAGCAGGTCATTATCCCGATATAGCTGGCGGAGCTGTGCCTGTGTTTTTTCATCGACATCTTTAAATTCTGTAAAATTATAGCTGTATAACTGGGCATAAGTCCCCCATCCTTCGTCATATCCGTCACAGTGAAGAAATGTACGGAGAGGGGAAGGATTCGTACTTAAAAAATAATTCGTCTGGTATAAATGTCCCGGATAGCCTTCATGGGCAAGTGTGGAAAACATTTCGTTGGACTCCACACGGTTGTTATTGATGTAAATAATATTTGCATCTTTACTGTCAATTGGAGGTACAAGATAAAATGCACAGGCGGAAGTGCCGGAAAGAGCGTTAGGAACATTTTTTAATTCATAAGAAATGTTCTTTATTTCCGGGAAATCCACAAGAGAATCGTCTTTTAACTGCTCCATGATTTCCTTTGGTTTTGAAAGTGTCGGAACCGCACTGAGATATTCTGTATACAGGTCTTTATTTTGTGTTGTCAGGGAAGAAATATCTTTTATCGTATCTTTTAACTGTGTTTCCAAAGCTGTGATACATTCTTCCGGGGACATGTCTGTTCCGACATCGGACTGGAGAAGAAAACGATAGTAGTCCTGGCCATTTTCATATTCGCAGAGTCTCTCTTTTGTGCTGTTATCAGATGTAGTATGTTTGCTGCCTGTAGAGACCTGTAAAGCAGTTTTTAAATGCTCATATGCGGGAAATACTTTATTTGTAATGAGTAATCGGTTATTTGCGGTGTAGCTTGCTTTCTGATCTTCACTTAAAGTATCAAGGGAATCCAGACGTTCCTCAAAACTTTCAACGAGAAGATTATTTTCTTCGCTTGCATTTAAAAATTGGTTAATCTGGTCGATAGTATCAGAGATTACAAAATCAGGGCTTACAATATCTGCGTTACGGCGCTTTTCCTCAAAATCAAGAACCTGCGTAAAAAGTTCTGGAATTTGATTTACAAGTGATAAATAATCTTTAATATCTTTTTCGTTGTCAAAACGATATTCGGAAAGAGTTACAGGAATATCCGAAGGTAATCCATCTGCACCGAAAGGAGAAGAATAAAGAATATATTTTTCACTCATAATAGTTTCATTTAGATAATCCTGAAAAATCTGCCAGGTAAGTTTCTGTTCTTTTGTCAGGCTGCTTGTTGGAAAAGTATAAAGTTCTTGAAGAAGTTGTTTTGAACGTTTGCAGTTTTTCTTTGCCGTATCCGAAGAAAGCTCTCCATAAGTGGGAGAGGGTTCCTTTTTAATACCGTAAGAAGACGGATCAGAGAGTTTAAAATGCAAAGTAATTGTGTTTTCGGTAGCGAATTCTTTAAAGCAGGAATCAAGAAACTGGTCAAATTTTTTCTGCTTTGAAGAATTATGTGCACTGGATTGTCCACAACCTGCTAAACTGACTCCGCAAATAAGGATAAGAAGTAGAAAAAACAAGTGGGTAAATAGTGCTTTAGACAATGGTCTGCGATGATTTTTCTTCATAGTCGGCCTCCTTTGATAGCATTTTTATATCGGAAGATAAAAAGTATTTGGTATTATACTATGAATTATACAGGAAAACTATTAGTTTTTCAGAAAAATAACCATAGACGAATATTCGGATTTATTCTATAATAATATGTACGCGCAAAATTACCCTGTAAATACAATTGCTGTATAAATCAGGGATAAAAGATTCTAAGGGTACATTAAGGAAAGTTGACGAACAGATAACAGACCTAATGACACAGGTTGCATAGGAGGTATAATAGATAAATGAGTAAGAAACCATATTACATTACAACTGCAATTGCTTACACATCCGGCAAACCTCATATTGGTAACACATATGAGATTGTTTTAGCAGATGCAATTGCAAGATTTAAGAGAAAAGAAGGCTATGATGTACGTTTCCAGACAGGAACAGATGAACATGGTCAGAAAATCGAGTTAAAGGCAGCAGAAGCTGGAATTTCTCCAAAGGAATTTGTTGATAACACAGCAGGAGAAATCAAGAGAATCTGGGATTTAATGAACACATCTTACGATAAGTTTATCCGTACAACAGATGAGGATCACGAAAAACAGGTTCAGAAGATCTTTAAGAAGCTTTACGATAAGGGTGACATTTACAAGGGACATTATGAAGGAATGTACTGTACACCATGTGAATCTTTCTTCACAGAATCTCAGTTAGTAGATGGCAAGTGTCCAGACTGTGGCCGTCCATGCCAGCCTGCAAAGGAAGAGGCTTATTTCTTCCGTATGAGCAAATACGCTGACCGTCTGATTCAGTATATTAATGATAACCCTGATTTTATTCAGCCAGAATCACGTAAGAACGAGATGATGAACAACTTCCTTTTACCAGGACTTCAGGACTTATGTGTATCCCGTACTTCTTTCTCATGGGGTATTCCTGTAGACTTTGATCCAAAGCATGTTGTTTATGTATGGCTTGATGCATTAACAAACTATATCACAGGCCTTGGATATGACTGCGATGGTGAAAGTGGAGAATTATTTAAGAAATACTGGCCAGCAGACTTACATCTGATTGGTAAAGATATTATACGTTTCCATACAATTTACTGGCCAATCTTTTTAATGGCATTAGATCTTCCGCTTCCAAAACAGGTATTTGGACATCCTTGGTTATTACAGGGTGACGGCAAGATGAGTAAATCCAAAGGTAATGTAATTTACGCAGATGACCTCGTAGATTTATTCGGTGTAGATGCTGTTCGTTACTTTGTACTTCACGAGATGCCATTTGAGAACGATGGTGTAATCACATGGGATCTCTTAGTAGAACGTATGAATTCTGACCTTGCCAATACACTTGGAAACCTTGTAAACCGTACAATTTCCATGTCTAATAAATACTTTGGCGGAGTTGTAGCTAACAGTGGAGTGACAGATGGATTTGATAAGAATCTTATGGACGTAGCATTAGATACAAAGCATAAAGTAATAAAATGTATGTCTAAGCTCAGAGTTGCAGATGCGATGACAGAAATCTTTAACTTATTTAAACGTTGTAACAAGTACATTGATGAGACAATGCCATGGGCTTTAGCAAAAGATCCTGCAAAACAGGACAGACTTGCTACAGTTCTTTACAATTTAGTAGAAAGCATTACAATCGGTGCTTCTTTACTTTCTCCATTTATGCCAGAAACAGCAGAAAGAATTTTTGCACAGCTTAATTCTTCCGAAAGAACTATGGACGAACTTGAAATGTTCGGTCTTTACGAATCTGGAAAGAAAGTAACAGACAAGCCAGAAATCCTTTTTGCAAGACTTGATGCAAAAGAAGTACAGGCAAAAGTAGACGAGATGAATGCTTCAAGACAGGCTCCAGCTGAAGAAGAGAAAAAAGATGACGAACCAGTAATCGACATCGAACCAAAAGAAGAAATCACATTTGATGATTTCGAAAAAATGCAGTTCCAGGTTGGTGAAATCATTGCCTGCGAAGAAGTAAAGAAGTCTAAAAAGCTTCTCTGCTCCCAGGTTAAGATTGGCAGCCAGGTAAAACAGATTGTTTCCGGTATTAAGAAACATTATAGCGCAGAAGAAATGGTTGGTAAGAAGGTTATGGTTCTTGTAAACTTAAAACCTGCGAAATTAGCCGGTGTACTTTCTGAAGGTATGCTCTTATGCGCAGAGGACGAAAATGGGGAATTATCCCTGATGGTACCAGAGAAGAAGATGCCAGCAGGCGCAGAGATTTGTTAATTAAATTCTGAGTTGCCGCAGGCAGGGGAGACGCTCCCGAAGAGAGGCAATATCCTATATTTGTGACTTTCGTCGCTGCAGGTTGAATGTTCGCTTAGACGCTCGCATCCAACCCTTGGTCTAAGGTCACAGCTATAGGGTATCTTCTCTCTTCGGGAGCGTCTATTTTCCCTGTGGTAAACCAAGGATTAAAGAGGTATACTATGATTTTTGATACACATTCTCATTATAATGATAAACAGTTTGATGCAGATAGAGCGGTCGTTCTCGAATCGCTAAAAGATGCTGGCGTGACACAGGTTGTCAATGTCAGTGCAAGCTGGAAAGACCTGATGGATACCTTAGAACTTATTTCGAAAGTACCTTTTATGTACGGTGCAGCCGGAATTCATCCAGACCATGTTGGTGAACTTAATGAGGAACGGATGGAGCAGCTTCGGGAATATTGTCACAGGGATAAAATCGTGGCAGTCGGAGAGATTGGCCTTGATTATCACTGGAATGTAGAGCCAAAAGAAGTACAGCAGGAGTGGTTTATCAGACAGCTTCATCTTGCAACAGAGGAAAAACTTCCTGTAATTATACATAGCAGAGACGCATCGCAGGATACATTTGACATTATGAAAAAGGAACACGCCGGAACGACAGGCGGTGTAATTCATTGCTTTTCCGGTTCTGCTGAAATGGCAAAAGAATATGTAAAAATGGGTTATTACATTGGTGTAGGAGGTGTCGTTACCTTTAAAAATTCCCGTGTGCTGAAGGAAGTTGTAAAGGCAATTCCATTAGAGTGTATTGTAGTAGAAACCGACTGCCCTTACCTTGCACCAGCACCACACAGAGGAAAGCGAAATAGCTCTGCATATCTGCCGCTGGTGATTGAAGAAATCGCAAGACTTAAGGAAATTACAGCGGAAGAAGTAGAAAATGTAACCTATGAAAATGCTCAGAGATTGTATGGGTTAATTCATTAGGAGAACAGAAGGACAGACGAACTCTGGAAGAGAAAGAATCCATATCTGTGACTTTCGTCGCGGCGTGTTGAATGTTCGCTTAGCCGCTCGCATCCAACACTTGCTCCCAGGTCACAGATATGGATTCTTTCTCTTTTACATATTGTACCTTTCTTGATTTCGTCTCTTGAATGAGATATCCATTTCATGTATTATTATCTTATTATAGAGAAACTAAGTAAAAATTTAAGGGGAAGACTTCAACATTGATTTCCCAAATATAAAATTGCTTTCAAAATCTTATGACAGCCCAAGGAGGTCTTATGGCGAATTTAGGAAACCCGCAGGAAACGATTGCGGTTTTACAGCGGTATGGATTTAATTTTCAGAAAAAATATGGACAGAACTTTTTGATTGATACGCATGTACTCGATAAAATTATTGGTGCAGCAGAGATTGGAAGGGATGATTTTGTTTTAGAAATCGGACCGGGAATTGGAACGATGACGCAGTATCTTGCGGAGGCGGCAAGGGAAGTTGTTGCGGTAGAGATTGATACAAAGCTGATTCCAATTCTGGAGGATACTTTAAAGGAATATGATAATGTTACAGTATTGAACGAAGATATTTTAAAGGTAGATATTCGCAAGATTGCAGAAGAAAAGAATGGTGGAAAACCAATTAAAGTCGTTGCGAACCTGCCTTACTATATTACAACACCAATTATTATGGGGTTATTTGAGAGTGAAGTACCACTGGACTCTATTACAGTTATGGTGCAGAAAGAAGTCGCTGACCGTATGCAGGTAGGCCCGGGAACAAAGGATTATGGTGCTCTTTCTTTAGCAGTACAGTATTATGCAGAACCATATATCGTGGCAAATGTACCGCCAAACTGCTTTATTCCAAGACCTGCGGTTGGTTCTGCAGTTATCCGTTTAACTCGTTATCAGGAAAAACCAGTTAAGGTAAATGATTCCACATTTATGTTTAAGATTATTCGTGCTTCTTTTAATCAGAGAAGAAAAACGCTGCAGAACGGACTTTATAATTCAAGCGAACTTCGTATTCCAAAGGAAAAGACAGTAGCGGCGCTTGAAGAGATGGGGCTTACTCCGACAATTCGTGGAGAAAAGCTTTCTTTAGAGGAGTTTGCAAAGTTATCGGATATTCTTGGAAGATAAGAGCGTGTTTGAAAAATCATTCCTGCAATCTGCACGTCCCAATTTGCGGTATATTTTTACAGGATATTTGGTGGCATAAAAGTCATTCTGCAGAATACATTAGTGAAAAAAGGAGTATCATCATGGCAGATTATCAAAGGATACTTTCTTATTTGTATCGTTATGAAAAGGCAGAGAAAAAGGAATGCTTCGGGTTTGTTAAGGCAGAACAAAAGTCAGGCAGCCTTAAACTGACGATTCAGATAGACGATGAGCGTTTATTGCAGGGAATGGAGCTTAAATTATGTTTTTATGAGCGGCAGGGAGAGAGCTGGCAAGTCTGGCAGTTAGACACACTCATTACGCAAGAACATAAGGAAGAAATACATTTGACCTACCCTGCAGCTATGCTTCCGGCTGGTTTTCGGATAAAGGGACAGTCGGGAGTATTACTTTATTATCAGGATGCTTTTTATTACGGAAGTGTGTGGATTGGAGAGGAAATTCCGGCAGAAACTTTGGAGCCTCTTCGGTGGCATAAGATTGTGAATTCTGCAAAAGATAAATCTCAAATGCAGGAAAATAAATCTGGAAAAGATATTGCTGGTAAAATATCAGAAAAACAGACAGAGACAGAAAAGATTATTCCAGATAAGATGTCAGAAAAACAAAAAGTATCAACAAGAAATATTACTGATGAGATGTTACAGGAGCAACAAGAATCAGAGGAAAATATTTTAGAAGAAAAAGGTCAGATAAACACAGAGAGTTTTGAGGAAAAGGATTTTCAAAAGAGAGCTGAGAATAAGATAGAGAACATAAAATCAGAGGAAAACTTGCCTGATTCAGAAAATGATATAGCACATAGCAATAATACAAATATAGAAGAAAGTGTTAAAATAAAAGAATTTTCAGAAGATGGTATTGAATCAAAAAATAAATCTGAACTAGAACTAAAATCAGAGTTAAAGACAGATTCTGAAATAGAATCAAAATCAGAGTTGAAGACAGATTCTGAAATAGAATCAAAATCAGAGTTAAAGACTGATGCTGAAATGGAATCAAAATCAGAGTTGAAGACAGATTCTGAAATAGAATCAAAATCAGAGTTAAAGACTGATGCTGAAATGGAATCAAAATCAGAGTTGAAGATTGACTCCGAAATAGAACCCCAAATAAAAATAGAAGCAGAAACTGAGCCAGAAGCCACTTCTGTTGTTGATAATTTTGAAAAAATGTGGATAAATGCAATGAAAAAGAACCCTTCTGTGGACAATATTTTTAATACCGCTTTTTATGAAGGATGCAGGATTTCAACCACGGATTTGGCACAGTTTGGGGAAGAAGCCAGCGTACTTAAAAGCAATCAGTTCCTTTTGAAAGGATATGGGAGATATCATCATATTCTGGCAGGAAAAGTAAGGTACGCAGGAGAAGAACGCTACTGTATCGGTGTGCCGGGAATTTATGAGAATCGGGAAAAATATATGGCAGAAATTTATCAGTTTCCAGTATTTTTATCACTTACAGAGAATCGTATGAAAACTGGAAGTTTTGGATACTGGTTGTATCTGCTGAGAGACGGAATATAAATCGACAGTTTGGCAGATTATTGCAAACGTATTTTTTGATGTGATTATGGTGATTTTATTGGGGGAAGGGAAGCTCCCATCTGTAGGCAGGAGGGTATCACAAAATATTGAAATAAGTACGTCGCTATTTTACGGGACTATGAGTTTCATAAATGGGAGAATATTTTATGAGAAAATATACAGAAGACGAAAAATTTATGAAAGAGGCAATTAAGCAGGCAAAAAAAGCAGAGGCGATTGGTGATGTGCCAATTGGCTGTGTTATTGTTCATGATGGAAAAATAATTGCCAGAGGATATAATAAGCGGAATAAGGATAAGACTGTGCTTGCACATGCAGAACTTCTTGCGATGAAAAAAGCATGTAAAAAGCTTGGAGACTGGCGATTGGAAGACTGTACGATGTACATCACTTTGGAGCCTTGCCAGATGTGTGCCGGAGCAATTGTGCAGGCGAGAGTGACGAGAGTCGTTATTGGCAGCATGAATGCGAAAGCTGGTTGTGGCGGCTCAATACTTAATCTTCTTGAAATGCAGGAATTTAATCACCAGGCAGAGGTAGAAAGAGGCGTTCTTCAAGAAGAATGCTCGGAAATGCTCTCAGCATTTTTTAGAAAATTAAGAGAAATTCAAAAAGAAAAAAAGAAAAAGCGAAAGCTGATACAGGAAAAAAATCAGACTGATAATTAGAATTAAAATGTAGCACAAAGCTGGTTGCGAGACTGGCTTTGTGCTTCTTTTATAAAATTGTAAGTTTGAAACGAATAATCAGTAAAGTACTCGGCGATTAAGTGAACGAGGATTCCTGCCTGATTTCCTAAAGAGATAATAACTAGTAACATGTAAAAGTATGCTATGCATTGTATAACACAAATCTCTCAGCAAGAATGCGGAGGCATTCTTGAATAAAAAAGCGTCATAACAATAAAGATATATAACAATCTTCATTATTATGACGCTTTCTATTATGTGAATATAAAAATCGAATTATTAAAACCGTGCGGTCAGCTTTGTATGCTTACCAACAGACGTTACCTCTACAGTTAGCTCGAACCAGGCACCCTCACGGCACACAGGAGAGTCTCCTTAGTGCTGCTCCGTTCCCGACCTGACACGGTTCAGAGGTTCCTGTTGCGCGAGACCCAATTGTCAACACCACTTATAAAGGGCAGCTCCATCAATAAGACATCCGAGGCTGACCATCACTCCTGCTATAGCGGATTTCAGGTACAGGACGCCGCTAACTTCCCAGCTGCACGGTAAATATCAGTATACAGGATTTTTCCAGTTAAGTCAATGGTTTTTTGCTATTTAATTCATTGGAGAAACAACAGACGAAGCCATTTCCCCCAATAAGGCATATTTGTGATTTTAGTCGCGGCGTGCTGAATGTTCGCTTACCTGCTCGCATTCAACACTTGCTCCGAGACCACAAATATACCTTATTGGGGGCAATGGCTTCTGTGCTGTGGCTGGAGAATGTGAATTAAACAGGGGAGGGGATTTGGGGACAGAAGCTGACGTCTTCTGCTTACTCGAGAATGACTGGGAATAGGGGGATTGGTTCTCTCGGGCATCTGTCTAATGAATTAAATAATAAAAAAGGGGAAAAATATTTGGGAATGAGGATGGATGTAGTTTACTAATTAAGTAATTATAAGTAAAAATAATTATTTAAAGGAAAATATTGACACAGAACAAAGGCTGTGTTATGCTGTTGCTATGTTCATAAATTTATTTAATAATTAGTAGAGGTTTATTGGGATTGTGTCTTAAGTAGAAAGGCGGGAAACATTGCAGGGAGATGTTATAGATTCATGGGAAGAGAGACTTCGGCTTACTTTAGACCATTTTCGTAATGAGAATATGGCGGATTTTCGTAAGAATTCCGAAGCATACAGGCGTTTGGTGAGAGAAGAAGAGGAAGCCTATGCGAAGCTGGACACGCTGAATCTGACAGAGGAGCAGAGGGAGGTTATTGAAGAGGCTTTTGAGGCTCAGAGTGCAGCGGAGGCAGAGTATGCGACAGAGAGTTATTTTTGTGGAATAGCAGATTGTATCCGTTTTTTGAAATATATTGAGGGGACAAGAAGCAAGTAATGTGGTATTTGGACATTTTATCCTCTTACAGCAAGAAGACTCCGACCTCTAAGGTGGGAGATGAATTGCCAGGCTATTAGAATTTAAATTATATTTGGAGGAAGATTGCGTATATAATATTTTTCTAAGATGAACAGAGATGGGGACAATAATAGAAACTGGATTAAGAGATTAAGCGGGAATCCCTGGCAATTCAACTACCGGGGACTTTACATAAGGATAAAGAGTCGAAAAAGATTGAATATATGAGATTTTCCTTGAAAAGAGGTATAGGGTTTGATATAATGTTTTATTGACTATGGGCTGAGGAAAAATTTTAAGTCCCATGATAAATGAAGATAGATACACTGTTTGAATGCCGGTAAGTACGGCACAGGGAAAGTAGGAGGAAGAAGAATGCATTGGTCTGAGAAGATTGCAAAGGATATTATTAAGAGATCTCCGGACAAGGAAGAGTACGTTTGTGCAGCGGGTATTAGCCCATCCGGATCCATTCACATCGGTAATTTTAGAGATATAGCAACAAGTTATTTTGTATATAAGGCTTTAATTAAACAGGGCAAGAAGGCTCGTCTGTTATTTTCATGGGATGAGTTTGACCGTTTCAGAAAAGTACCTGTTAATGTTAAAGAAGTAGCACCAGAATTAGAGAACGAGATTGGTAAGCCATATGTAGACGTTAAGGATCCATATGGATGCTGTTCTTCTTATGCAGAACATTTTGAGAAAGAATTCGAAGCATCTCTTTCACGTTTTGGAGTAAAGGTTGACTTCCGCAGACAGAGCGAGAACTACCGCAGCGGTAAGTATGCGAAGTATGTTATTCAGGCTGTACAGAAGAGACGTGAGATTTTTGATATTCTTGATAAGTTCCGTCAGCAGGTTGCAACACCAGAAGAAAGAGAAGCATATTATCCAGTAAGTATTTACTGCCCGGTATGTGGTAAGGATGAGACTACTATCACATCTTCTTCTGAAGATGGAGTAACTTGTGAGTACACATGTAAGTGCGGACATAAGGGAACATGGGATTTCAGCAAGGACTTTAACTGTAAGCTTGCATGGAAGATTGACTGGCCTATGCGTTGGATGATTGAAGGCGTTGACTTTGAGCCGGGCGGAAAGGATCATGCCAGCCCAGGAGGAAGTTACGATACAAGTAAGATTATTGCTAAGAAGATTTTCGGAGCACAGGCTCCTATGTTCAAGGGATACGAGTTTGTAGGTATTAAGGGAACAACAGGTAAGATGTCTGGTTCTACAGGTCTTAACCTTACACCAGATACATTACTTAAGATTTATCAGCCAGAAATGATTTTATGGCTTTATTCTAAGTCAGAACCAAACAAGGCATTTGATTTCTGTTTTGATGATGAGATTTTACGTCAGTATTTTGAGTTTGATAAGATGCTCAAGGTATATCAGGCAGGTAAGGGTAAGAACTACGATTACATCGAAGGTATCATGCATAACTGTATGATTGAAGGGCGTGAGCTTTATCCGGTACCAATGCAGCAGATTGTAAACTTTGGTTCTGTTGTAGACTTTAATGCAGATATGCTTGAGACAGTATTCGAGAAGATTGGTACTCCATATAAGAAAGAGGAGTTTGCAGAGCGTCTTGAACTTGCAAAATACTGGTTAGAGAAGTGTTCCCCTGAGAACATGAATACTCTTCTTGGATATAGAAACTGGGATTTCTATAACACTTTGAATGAGGTAGAGAAGAAGGAGATTCAGTTACTTCATGACTTTATTGCTAAGGGAGAGTATGATTTAGATGCTCTTAACAGCTTTATTTACACGATTCCAAGAGAAGCAGACCCAGACTTCCAGGAAGAGAATAAGAAGACTGCACAGGCACAGTTCTTCAAGAATGCATATAACCTTATGATTGGTAAGGCAGCAGGCCCAAGACTTTACTTATTCCTGTTTGCTGTAGAGCCACAGAGATATCTTGGACTTCTTGATTTCTCCACTCCACAGACAGAGGAAGAGAAGACTCTTGCAGCAGAAGCAAAGGCTGAGGCAGAGAGAAAAGCTGCTGAAGAAGAAGCAAGAAGAAAGGCTGCCGAGGAAGAGGAAGCTCGTAAGAATGCAATCGCACCAATCAAAGAAGAGATTACAATTGATGAGTTTGATAAAGTAGACATGCGTGTTTGTAAAGTTATCAACTGTGAGATTGTAAAGAATGCTAAGAAACTCTTAAAACTCACATTGTTTGATGGATTAGATGAGAGAGTTATTGTATCCTCTATCCGTGATGACTACACACCAGAAGAACTTATCGGAAGAAAGATTATCGTAATCGCTAACTTAAAACCAGCGAAGTTTGCTGGAGTGAAGAGTAATGGTATGCTTATTGCAGCCAGCGGAGATGATTTTGGATGTAAGATTATCTTTGTTGATGACTGCGTACCAGAAGGAACAGCAATTCACTAAAATATTTTTCAAACACGCTCTAAAGTGCTTTTACGATATTTTACAAAGAATACAGACAGATAAAATATATAATGCACGTCATATTTTGCCAGGCTGGTATAATGTGGCGTGCATATTTTTATAATAATTTTGCAGGAAGCGGGTAAGGGGATGTTATAGATGAATAAAAAAGAAAAGGAACTTATCGGAGCATTGATCGGACTTGCGAAAGCATGTAATGTTCACTTAAAAACAGAGAATACAGATAGTATTATTATAAAGAGTCTTGCGTCAATATTTCCTTTAGAGGAGAATGGCGAAGAATTATTACAACGTGTCCGTGAAGAAAAGCTTGCGGTAGCCCCAGATTGTGCCACCTGTTTTGCGCCTTGCGGCAATACAGACGAGTATAACCTGGATGAGCTGCAAGCGTCTGGTATAAGTGAGACTGTACGGGATTTAAAGTTTCAGCTTTTGAATGTAAGTCATGAAATCGCTTCTGGAATGGTATCTTATACAATAAACAGCACAGAAGAAAACATAAGCTTATTGTATAAGGCATTATGTGTGGTCAGTTATGATGTAGACGAAGAGAGGGTGCAGACTGTCCTTAAAGAACTGCAGAGGATTACAATATAATAAAAGGAGAAAAACAAACAGATGAATACTATCTGTTTGTTTCTCTCATCCTACAGATCAGCTTTTATTTTTTGCATTAAAACAGTAGAAAGTCACGGTGTCCCCAGATTCTAATGTTGCAGTATACCCTGCTACAGAGTCTTCGAATAAATCTTCTTCATCGATTTTGTCGTAGGAAATGACAGCAGGAATGGTAATAACACCTTCCTGTCCTGCAAGGTTGAACTGGATTTCATCATCATCTGCATAATAATTAAAGAAGCAGGAGTCAAAAGAAATCCAGATTTTGTTGATTCGTATATTTCCCATAATGCCGCGATAGTTGCGGAGTAAGGTATGGAATTCAGATGTTTTTGTCATAAAATAATCCTCCAGTCCAGAGCGTGTTTGAGAAATCAAAAAGGATATGCACGCTCCAGTATTTAATAGTAAATTACATGGATATAGTTTATCATGTTTCGACAATAATTGCTATTTTTTCTGTATAATGATAAGATTAAGACAGAGTATAAAATATATTCTAATAGTTATATCAGATGTGAGATGACTCCTACATCTGTAGGTGGCGAGCAACAAATCAGTATCAGTGGGCATTCTTGAAAAATGTATTTTGGGGCTTGTCATGGACTATAGAAAGAAAATTAAGGGATAAATAAAATTTGGGAGCAATTAACAAAAATTTCTTATAAAATCAAACATAAAAAGATTTTGGGAGTACATAACATTTTTTAGAAATTAAGCAGGAATCTCGATAATTCAGGTACCGAGTTTTTCATGGAGGGAAATATTGAAGGAGAGAAGAGGGTTAAGTAGAGAATTGAAAAGGGCAGGAAGTATTCTATTTTTGCTTTGTTTTATTTTGGCGGGAAGCCTTTTTTTCACAAAAGATGTAAATGCAGCGACATTTTCAGATACGCAAAAAGAATATATTAATGTGCTGTCAAAGTTTATGATAGAGGGAACGGTTTCGGGAAATCTTGATGTTTACCGAACGGTGAGCCAGGGAAAATCTGGTAAGAAGTGTATGGAAGCGGCAGCTATTTCAAACAGAGCAGCTCTTATGGCTGAGGGAATAGATTTTCTTGATTCTAACTGGTCACAGTATTATGCAGTAGAAACGAGAGATGGAGCGACAACATTTAACAGTACGAAGCTCATAAGCCGCAGTAAGTTTCGCAGAAGGTATAAGAAGATTATACGAGGGCTGGATGAGGCATTGTCAACCGTAGATTCTTCTATGAGCCAGGCAGATAAAGCGATGGCAGTGTATATTTATTTTGCGGAGAACACGACGTATAAAGAGTCAAAAGATGCACACACAGGATATGATGTGTTGGTAAGTCATGTGGGTGTGTGTGACGGTTTGGCTAATGCTTATGCTCTTGCGATGAATACGCTTGGAATCCCATGCGCGGTTATCAGTAATTATTCAAAAAACCATTCCTGGAATATAGTAAAGCTTAATGGAATCTGGTATTTTGTTGATTTGACCAATGGTGTGGGAGTCGGCAAGCATGAGGGAATGGTAGTGACTTATGATAGTTTCCTTGTGGGAAAGAATACTTTTCTAAAGACCCATCCTGGATACAAGAAGCAGGATCTATACGGACAGGGCAATTCAAATAATCTGAAGATGCGGAAGATTAAACTGGCATCTTCTGATTATATAAAGAATTCAAAAGAGATGAAGCAGGCGCTTGAGAATAAAACATGTACATTCTATCATAAGGGATACTGGTACTGGATTTCTCAGGATAATTATCTGAAAAAGTCGAATTTGAGAGGAAATAAAGCGGTTGTATTTTATGCGCCAAGGTCGGGTAATTATATAGGGTGGATTCGGCAGTATAACAATCGGATTATTCTGTCATTGAATTCTGGCATCTATCGAATGAGCTTTTTAAATAAATATCCTATTTTACTGAAAAAGGTAGATAATCGGGATAGAAATGCGGAGACAAAGGGAGCATTATGGAGTCTTATTTATATTGGAAGATTCATTGTGAATAAGAATGGCTGGCTTTCCTATTATACGACAGACTTTCATGGTGTCAGGAGAGGAAATGTAAAGATTTTTCTCGGAAGGGCACAGCAATCTGGTCAGCTTACAAAGAGTGGCCGCAAGATCATACAGCTGCAGGCAGGACAAATAAAGCAGCTTGCAACGATTCATATGCATGACAGAGGGCTTAGGACAGCAGGCTGGACAAGTGCAAATCCATCAATTGTAAGTATTGATAATAATGGATATATGAAAGCAAAGCGGAGCGGAAAGACATATATTTCTACCAGAATTAATGGAAGAAAAAGAGCTTTTCGTGTAAAAGTTTCTGGCTACACGATTACTTATAAGAACGTAGGAATTAACTCTTCCAAGAATAGAGAGATGTTATCTGGAAAGAGAGCAGTTACATTGCGAAGTCCGCGAAAAAAAGGTTATACTTTTGTTGGCTGGTACGATAGCTCAGGAAAAAATGTAACAGTAATTCCAAAGGGAAATACAAAGAATCTTATTTTGCATGCAAAATGGGATAAGACAAGTTCAAAAGACAGCGTAAAAGCGAGATAACAGAAAAATAAAAGTAAACGGTATGGATTACATAAAAATACATATAAATAATAGATGCAGTGTAAAGAAAAGTGATATAGGAGAATGAGATCATGGAAGAGAACAAAGAAAAAACAGTAAAGAAAAGACAGGAATGTGATCCGGCCTACCAGTGGCATATTCAGGATTTATATACTTCTGACGAAGCGTGGGAGAAAGATTATGAAAGTCTTACGAGTGAGATTCAAAGCCTTGCAGCATATGAGGGACGTTTAAAAGAAGGTTCCGAAGTATTTGTGGAGTATATGCGTAAAAAAGAAGCGCTTATGAAAAAGTTTGAGGCGATTTATGTTTATGCAAATCAGCGTTATCACGAGGATACTGGAAACAGTTTTTACCAGGGACTTGCAGGTAAGGCGCAGACATTATCCATCCAGCTAGACAGTGCTGTAGTATTTGAGGAACCAGAACTTCTTGCAATTGGGAAAAAGACGATAGATAGCTGGTTTACACAGAACATGGATATGCAATTATACAAAAGATATTTTTACGAATTGTTCCGCCAGCAGAAGCATGTTCTTTCTAAAGAAGAGGAAGCGATTCTTGCTGATGTGTCCGATATGTCTGCCGATGTATCCAATATTTTTTCTATGTTTAATAATGCAGATATCCGTTTTCCATCTATTGAGGGAAAAGAAGGAGAAAAAATTCCAGTAAGTCATGGAAGATATACGCTTCTTTTAGAAAGCAGAGATGTGAATATTCGTAAAAGTGCCTTTGAGTCAGTTTACTCACAGTATGGACAATATAGAAATACTTTAGCGGCGCTCTATGCAGCGAATTTGAAGAATACTGCATTTTTCGCAAAGAAAAGACATTATAATTCTTCTTTAGAAATGGCATTAGAAGGCGGGGAGATACCAACTTCTGTATACACGAACCTGATTGATACAGTACATGAGCATATGGATTTAATGCATCGCTATGTTTCTCTTAGAAAGAAAGCGTTAAAGGCAGAAGAACTGCATATGTATGACCTCTATGCACCAATGGTCGATGAATTTGAGATGAAAGTACCATTTTCTAAGGCAAAAGAAATCGTAAAGAAAGGGCTTGCACCATTAGGCAAGGAATACGGTAAAGTTCTTTCTGATGGAATGGAAAGTGGCTGGATTGATGTATATGAGAATGAGGGAAAGAGAAGCGGAGCCTATTCCTGGGGAGCTTACGGATGCCATCCATTTGTATTGATGAACTATCAGGATAATCTGAATAATGTGTTTACGCTTGCTCATGAAATGGGACATTCCATGCATTCTTATTATTCAGATAAGAATCAGCCATACATTTACGCGGGATACCGTATCTTTGTTGCGGAAGTAGCATCTACATGTAACGAGGCTCTTTTGATGGAATATCTTTTAAAGAATACAGAAGAGAAAAAAGAGAAAATGTATCTGATCAATTATTTCTTAGAGCAGTTTAAGGGAACATTATACCGTCAGACCATGTTTGCAGAATTTGAGAAAATTACACATGAGATGGCATGGAATAAAGAGCCGCTTACTGCGGAAGTATTATGTGACATTTACTATAAACTGAATCAGAAATATTTTGGAGAAGACATTGTTATTGATAAAGAAATTGCCTTAGAATGGGCAAGAATCCCACATTTCTATACACCATTTTATGTATATCAATATGCAACTGGTTATTCAGCAGCGATTGCAATCAGCAGAAAGATTTTAAGTGGAGATGAAAGGGCAAAAGAGGGCTACTTTAAGTTCTTAAGTGGTGGAAGTTCCATGAATCCAATTGATTTACTTCGTCTTTGTAATGTAGATATGGCTGCAAAGGAACCGATAGAATCTGCATTAAAGTTATTTGGCGAGCTTCTTGACGAGATGGAAGAGATGCTGTAATTGTGGTATAGTAAGAAAATAAATATAAAAAATGCCATATAAATTATGTCTTGGAATGCAGGCTTTTTATCAAGGAATTTTTTGGGGATAATGAGGCAGTATATTTAGAGGTAAGCATTTAATATATTAAAAAATAACAGAGTATTGGGAGATAAATTATGTATGAATTTACGTTGCTAAAAAGCATGTTTTTTGAACTGGATAAATATAAAATAGAAGGGGTTACTCAGACGAAGGAGAAACAGAGAACTTTTCGCCGTCTGGAAGTTTCCTATGACAGTGTACCGGAAATAACGTCTATTACAGCAGAAGAGAGAATTCTTCCATATGTGGACAGATATTATCTTTTTATTAATGACGAACGTGTGGACACAGATATTCATGACCCGAAGGTAAAACAGGTTATCTATGAATTTTATAAACAGCATCATCCAGAATATTTAAAGGAGAATCTTCCTGATGATATGACAGATGTAGATATTTTAGACTGTTTTGAAGTATTTAAGATGCCAGATTACCGACCAAAGCATGCATTTCCAGGTCTGGTAACACTTGAAGACATCCGTAATGGCAATATTCACGATGAAGATAAACCCAAGTTTGCATTTCCGGGCTTAGAGTTGTATTCTAATAGGGATGCGTCTGAAGATGAGGAAGAAAAACCGATGGTAGCTTCTTACAAAGGTTATACTGCATTTGACGGTGACCGGGAACAGGCGAAAGATAAAATAGAACAGTTGAAGAGTCAGTTTGCTTCTCAGATAGAAGCATTAAACGTAGACGAAATTTTGAAAAACCGTTCTGAGAATCAGGAGGAATAGATAATGTACAGAGAAGTATCCAAATTAATTTTATATCGGGATTTAGGAGAAGACAGTATTCTTTTAAATATGGCAGATATTTTTAAGAGATTCGATAGCTGCCATTACAGAGCTGACGAATTAATCACAGACATTTACAGAGAAATGAAAGTGCTTTTAGATCTTGCGACTACATATGGATTTGACAAGAACTTATGGCACAATTACCTGACATTTGTCTTAGTAACCAATGAAAATTCTTTCAGCATGACAAGCGAGAAAGTCGGAGCAAATAATGGAACAGTCAATCACTTTGCAAAGAATGATTTCCAGGTATTTATGAATCTTTTCCATTATGACTTCAGACCGATCGAGGAGACATTAGGTATTGATTGTTTCAGCACAATTTTAGATTATAAGGCAATCGGCAAGACAGAGCGAATGTATAATAAAAATGTAAGTGAAAAAGTACGTGCCCTTTCTGATGAACTGGCAGCGGCAGAAGATGTAGATACATTCTTCAATGCAGTTGTGAAGTTCTATAAAGATTACGGTGTAGGAATGTTTGGACTTAACAAAGCGTTCCGTATCGTAGAGAATAATGGAAAGCCGGACTTTGTTCCGATCAATAATCTGGACAAGGTTGTGCTTGATGATCTTACAGGATATGAGATTCAGAAAAAGAAACTTGTAGATAACACAGAAGCATTTGTACAGGGTAAAGTAGCGAACAACTGTCTTCTTTATGGTGATGCCGGTACAGGTAAGTCCACAAGCATCAAGGCAATTCTTAACCAGTATTATGGTGACGGACTTCGTATGATTGAGATTTATAAACATCAGTTTAAATATCTTTCTGCGATTATCAGCCATATCAAGAACAGAAACTACCGTTTTATCATTTACATGGATGACTTATCTTTCGAAGAATTTGAGATTGAATACAAATACCTGAAAGCAGTTATTGAAGGTGGAATGGAGACAAAACCAGATAACGTACTTATCTACGCAACATCTAACCGCCGTCATCTCATCCGTGAGACATGGTCAGACCGTTCCGACAAGGACGAAGAACTGCATCGTTCTGATACGGTACAGGAGAAGTTATCACTGGCAGCACGTTTTGGTGTAAGTATCAACTACTCCAAACCAACACAGCAGGAATACTTCCAGATTGTAACAAATCTTGCAAAGAAGTATCCGGAAATCAAGTTAAGCGACAAAGAACTTTGTGCAGAAGCCAACAAATGGGAACTTTCTCATGGTGGAATCTCCGGCCGTACCGCACAGCAGTTTATTAATTATATAGCTGGTAAATCTGAGAAATAATATATTAAGAATAGAATCCTTCTTTTTTGCAAAAGATAATCTTTGAAAGCAGAGGTGTTTTTTGTGAAAAAGAAGGAAAAATTATTTTTAGGGGGAGAAATTAATCTTTCAGAGCTTGATGTGGATGTTCAGAAAAAATATGAGGTTGCAAAAGAGCTTGGAATCTATGACAAAGTTTTAGAAAAGGGCTGGGGTTCACTTACAGCAGAAGAGACAGGAAGAGTGGGCGGAATGCTCAGAAAAAGAAAGAACTCCGGGGAAAGAGTTCTTTCTTAGCCTCGCTTAGAGGCATTCATTAAAAGGAGGAAGCCCATATATCCTGATATACGGGCTTCAAAATATGAAAAAAATCTTTAGCCACAAGAAATAGAGGGATTTCTTTGTTGCTGTCTATACTATAAAGAAAAAGTATGTCCGATTTTTGAAGAAAATTTGAACAAAAGGTGAAACGGATTGAAAAATATAGATATGTTTTACGGGGCAAGGAGGAAAATGTAATGGGTGTTGTGATTGGAAGAATGGATGGACAGGTTGAAAAAATATTTTTAGGAAATAATTTAACAAGAAGTACAAAAAATTATGCTAAAATCCTGAAAGATGAGAACTTGTCAGAAGAGGAAAAACAGCGTATTCTAGCAGCAGAGAAGAAAAAACAGGAAGAAGATATAATTTTGTAATATTTATGATTGGAGAAATATGTGTATGAAGATTTCAGTGGCTATGGCATATTATAATGGTGGTACATATATAGAAGAACAGATGGATTCGATATTATCACAACTTGGGGAAAAGGATGAAGTGATAGTATCTGTTGATGGAGCAAGTGATGGATCAAAGCCCCTTCTTTTAAAGATGGCAGAAGTGGATTCCCGAATTCATATTGTGAAGGGACCGGGCAAGGGTGTTGTAAGGAATTTTGAGAATGCGATCCGGCATTGTAACGGAGATATTATATATTTGTCTGATCAGGATGACATATGGAAGCCAGATAAAGTCGAGAAAGTGAATTATGCATTTTCAAATCCAGAAGTAAAAGCTGTTCTTCATGATGCAGAGATTGTGGACGAGAATGGTGTAGCAACAGGAGCGGCCAGCCTTTTTTCTATAAGGGGAAGCCGGGCTGGGATTTTGAAAAATCTTCTGAAAAACAGCTATGTGGGATGCTGCATGGCATTTCGCAAAGAATTGATTCCCATTATTTGTCCTATTCCAAATGAAATGTATATGCATGACTATTGGATTGGAACAGCGGCAGAGTATATGGGAAAGGTTTGCTTTTTGGACAAACCACTTATTGGCTATCGCAGGCATTCGTCTAATGTTACACAGATGACACATGGAAGTATCCGTTTTATGATAAAAAAGAGAATTGATATAATACGCTGCCTGGGATTATTAAAGAAGCGAGTGAGGAAAGTAAAAGCTTAGAGAGTGTTTGATGCGCTTGGCAAAATCCCTGACAAATCGGGATATGCAGATTACTTTTACTTTTTTAAACACACTCTGGAAATCTGAAAAAGGGAGGATGAGAAAGGAACATATGAATATAAAAAAAGAAGGGAAACAGATAAGGCATATTGGCCAGAGATTTGGTAGAAAGCATGTTATTGCACTGTCTTTTTTCATGCCGCTTATTGTCATGACTGGCTGCTGTATTGCCTTTGGTATACAGCCATTTGGTGATAATTCGCTGTTGATTATTGACGGTTTACATCAGTATATGCCATTTTATTCTGTTTTGTATGATAAGTTAAAAGGCGGAGAAAGTCTTTTTTACAGTTTCCGTTCTGGATTAGGAATTAACTTTTTATCATTATTTTCCTATTATTTATCCAGTCCGCTTAATCTTTTGATTATATTTTTTAAGAAAACGCAGCTCAATATGGCAGTTAGTATGATTATCGTATTGAAAATTGCACTTAGTGGAATGACGGCCGGGATTTATTTTTCTTCAAAAAGCAAGAAACAGGGGCTTCATGTACTCATGATTTCGATGGCGTATGCATTATCAAGCTACATGGTTGGCTATTGCTGGAATGTTATGTGGCTGGATGCGATTATGATTTTCCCAATTGTTGTTATGGGGCTGGAGCGTTTGATTGATAAAAAGGACGGAAGGCTATATTGTCTTGCGTTGTTTTATGCGTTGTACTGTAATTATTACATTGCATTTATGATTTGTATTTTTGCAATAATATGGTATATTTTTTATTCCTTTAAAAGTGTAAAACAGTTCTTTTTCCGGGGAATTTCATTTGCACTATATTCTTTCCTTGCAGCAGGAATGGCGGCAGTATTACTCATTCCAGCATATCTTGGAATTAAACAGACGGCATCAGGAGAAACAATGACACTACCGGATCACAGCTTTCTTACGAATGCGGCAGATCTGTTAAATCGCCAGTTTGCGATGGGAAGTCCGATCAGTCATGATAATTTTGATGGAAATGCCAATCTGTATATTGGTATTTTTACCGTATTAGCAGTTGGATTATATTTGTTAAATCAGCAGATTAAAATTAGTGATAAGATAAAGAAAACTCTTTTAGTAGGATTCTTTTATTTGAGTTTTGGTGAAATGATTCTCAACTTTATCTGGCATGGATTTCATGATCAGTATGGTATTCCGAATCGTTTCTCATTTCTGTTTGGTTTTGTACTTCTGCATATGTTGTGGGAAGTATTTGAACATTTAGATGGAACAAAAGGCTGGCATGTGGCGTTTGCCTGTATGGCAGGAGTAGGACTTTTAGCTTATGCCAGGGTAAAAGGAACACAGCCACTGGAAGATAAAGTTTATGGTGTGGCAGGAATGCTGTTTATTTTGTATGGAATGATATTACTCCTGTATACATTATCTCGTAAGAGAAAAGTGTGGTATAAGGCTGCATTTTGTGTAGTGGCAATAATAGAGATTGCCACAACAGCCTGTATGGGCTTTAATGAAAATGGTCAGATTTCTGTCTCAAAGTTTTTCTATGGAACAGAAGATATGGAGAAAGCTGCTGCATCTTTAAAAGATGAGACATTTTACAGAAGCGAGCTTGCCAGTGCTCTTATGGTAGATGAAAATGCCTGGTATCCAATAAACAGTGTGGGACTTTTTGGTTCTACAGCGACAGACCGAATGGTTAATATGATGGATAATCTTGGTTTTTATACGGGGTGTAATGAGTATCTTTATAAAGGTGCAACACCAGTAACGAACTTCCTTTTGAATGTAAAATACCTGTATTATCATCAGGAAGATTCTCTGACAACAGATTTTAAATATCTGAAGACACAGGGGACTTTTGATATTTATGAGAATACGGCAAAAGGAATGTCTATAGGATATCTCATGAATGATTCCATAAAAGACTGGTATTATGACAGTGCTTATCCATTCCGTGTACAGAATGATCTTGCAGAGCAGGCATTTGATGTATTTGAGCTGTTTCATGATATTGAGATTGACGATCCGGCAACCAATGGATGTACTGCATCAAAGACAAATGATGGAGAATATTATTTTGAATATGGCGATTCGCGACCGGACAATATGACATTTACCATTCCAATTACAGAGACGGCAGAGAATCTGTATCTGTTTTATGATGGAACACAGGTAGAAAATGCACAGATAATGGTAGATGGAACCAATGTGAAATCAGGAGATTTAGATGGTTATATGCTTCCAATCGGAAAAGTATCCGCAGGTTCAGAAGTTAAAGTAACTTTTGAGTTAAAAGGAGAGACCGAGGATGGTTATGTGCGCCTTTCTGCGGCAGACTTCAATCAGGAGGTATTTGAAGAGTTTAAAAAGACAGCAGCAGAGCAGGCATTTACGGTGACGGATTACTCAAGTAATTCTCTGGAAGGCACAGTGGATGCTTCAGATAATCAGACATTATTTTTGTCAATTCCATATGATTCTGGATGGAAAGTAAAGGTAGATGGCAAAGAAGTAAAGACATGTCGTATCGGAGATGCTTTTCTTGGAGTAAAAGTTCCTTCTGGTGAGCACACAGTTTCCTTAAAATATACACCGCCAGGATTTTCTATTGGCTGGAAAGTAAGCCTTGCAGCAGCAATTATTTTTATTGTTCTTTGTTTTGTAAAATACCGATACAAAGCTGATATAAAAAAGAAAGAATAAAGATAGATTTTGGAAATGATTTTTAATAAAACATATGGTAGACTAGAGCGTGTTTGAAAATCGGAATGGCCGAAGCAGGAAGAGTCCGAGAGTATATATGGAGTAAAAGGAGGATTTATTATGTTTAAAAGAAAAATTATTACATTATCAGCAATAATGATAGCAGGTCTTATGACCTTTCAGGCAAATGTATCGGCAGATGCAGTAGAGGAGAAACCATATCTTTCCCTGGGGGCGGATTTAAGTACAGATCAGAAAAGTAAAGTCCTTGAACTTCTTGACGTAGATGAGAAAGCACTCGATCAGTATAATATAGTAACAGTGACGAATGCGGATGAACATAAATATCTTGATGATTATTTAGATTCTTCTGTGATTGGTACAAAGGCCTTATCCTCTGTTCTGGTTGAAAAAAGAGATAAGGGAGAAGGCATTGATGTTACAACGAAAAATATTACTTACTGTACAGCAGGTATGTATGAAAATGCGCTTACAACAGCAGGTGTGACAGATGCCACAGTAACTGTAGCAGGACCTTTTAATATTACAGGAACTGCTGCTTTAGTTGGTGCAATGAATGCGTATGAAGACATGACGGGTGAAGATATTTCCAGCGAGAGCAAAGATGCCGCAACGAATGAGCTGGTAGTTACCAGTGAGTTAGCCGGTCAGCTTAATGATTCCGACAAAGCCGAACAGTTTTTAGCGTTAATTAAAGAAAAAGTTCTTTCAGATGATGCAAAATCAGAAAGTGACATCAATGATATTATTGATGAGTGCAGCAAAGACTTAGATATCACGGTAACAGATGATCAGAAAGCACAGATTGCAGAACTTATGCAAAAAATTAATAAGCTTGATTTAAATGTAAATGACTTAAAAGAACAGGCAAGTAAAATTTATGATAAATTGAGTGACATGGATATTGATACACAGGGAATCTTTGAGAAAATAAAGACGGCATTAGCTTCTATTTTTGCGGCATTAAGTGGTTTATTTAATTAAGCGGAGATAGAAAATATTTGCAGCTATAAGAGGAAACTTCTATCGGTTTGTGTTATAGTGACATCCCATCACCTGTAGGATGCCGGGGCATTCTTGAATATATGCTCTGGAGTTAGAAGCCTTCTTGCTGGAAGAGGATAAGGTGAATTATAAAAAACTATAAATTTTTATAGCATATAGCAGAATTGCTCCAGGAATGCCAAGAACTGTACATACAGCGCCTGTAATCGGATTAATTCCAATTCCAGTGATGATGTCTCTTGCAGCGCAGAAAAAGTTAAAAAAGTAAATGAACGAAAGACCGGCAGCACCGCGTCCGATGATGGAAAAAAGTGCTGTGGGTCTTTTTTTTATGTATGCAATAAAATATCCTGCAAAACAGGCCACGCAAAAAATAAGCAGAATTTTATTTTGAGATAGATTATCCTGGGATAATATATTCTGGATGGATGAATTATTAATAAATAAAATGGGAAAATGAGTAGAAAAAGAAAGAAGAATAGGGTACATAAATTATCTCCTTAGCATGCAGCTTTGCCAGAAAGCATTTTTCAAATACGTTCTGGCATATTAGTTTTTATGAGTTTATGAAAAAGTAAGAGAAAATATGAAAACTATCTTTAAATAAATAATTTGTAATTTAAGTAAAATAAAGGTAGACAAAAATTGGAAAATGTGATATATTGATTTTGGAATAACTGGCATATATTTACATCAAATAAAATAATGGAGGGATGTGATATGGATTTTTCAGATATTCGCACAATCATTATAGGAGAAGCAGGAGAGTATGGTAAGCGGCTGGTGAGGTATTTGGAGATTCACCTTTCATCTGCAGTGCGGGTATATCATTTTACAACGGCAGAAGGCATGGTTTCTTTTAAAGAAGAGGCAGAGATTTATCTTTTAGATGAAAGATTTTTTAAAGAATTATCGGAAGAGAAACAGAAATTTTTAAAACAGAAGAAGTTGATTTTACTAACCTGGCGGGAGGAACAAGGCTCTTTTTGCAAATATGATAATCCCCAGAAGTTGTTAGAGATGTTGTCTGATTTTACAGATTATAATTCGGATTTATCAGACTTGGCAGCAGAGTTAAAAGATACACCGACGAAGTTAACAATCGTGTATTCCCCTGTGTATGATGAATATCTTGAGCAGATAGCACGTTCTTTTATGTCATTGGGAGATGTATATATGGGAGCGGAAGATCTGGGCTATAAAGGGATAGATTCTGAATACGGAGAAGGCGGTGATATGGGAGATTTATGCTATTACATTCATTTAAGGGAAGAGAATATTTTAGATATATTGCAGGATATGCTTATTCCGAAAGAAGAAGTTCAGGTGTTACATTCTCCAGACTTGTATTTTTATTTGCGGGAACTGACGAAGGAAGATTATGCATGGTTTTTCGATAAGATTAAGAAAGAGAGTCCCTATAGGGAAGTGTTCTGGGGAGCAGGGAATTGTTTTGTTGCCAATGTAGATATGCTGCGCTTTTTTGATCAGGTTATATTGATAGATTCGAGGAAGAATCCGAGGCAGAGTATTTTTTGTGACCGTTTGGAACGTGTATTAAATATTAATCAGGGAGAGCCTCAAATATGGCAGAGGATATACAGGGAGGATATTTTAGATGGAACTGCCTGGAAAGAGAGAGCTGAGAGAACAGATTTTACACCAGATGGATGGAAGAACATCATATGTCAGCGATAAAGATGTATATCGCGAGATTGATAAGGCAATCTTACGTTCAAGTCATGGCGGATATGGGACACTTTCTGAGAAAGAAGAACTAAGAAGACAGATGTTTTATTCGATAAGAGGATTTGATGTTCTTGAAAAATATTTGGGTGACAGCAGTATAAGTGAGATTATGGTAATTGGAGCCTCGCGTATTTTTGTAGAGCAGAACGGAAAGATTAGAAGAATAGAAGAACACTTTTCAGAAGAGGGCGATGTATACCGCTTGATAGAGCAGATTGTGGCACCAACAAACCGAATGGTGAACGAGGCTTGTCCTATTGTGGACAGCAGACTTCCAGACGGTTCGAGGGTACATATTGTATTGCCGCCAGTATCACTGGAAGGGCCGGTTATCACAATTCGTAAGTTTCTAAAAGGAGGCATGACGATAGAGAAGCTTTTAGCATTTGAAGAGTTTCCAGAGAAACTTACAGGTATACTGTCCGCCTTGGTAAAGAGCAGATACAATATTCTTATTAGTGGAGCGACAAACTCAGGTAAATCCTCTCTTTTGAATGCACTTGCAGAATATATAGGGAAGAGGGAAAGAGTGATTACGATAGAGGATTCAGCAGAACTCCAGCTTTTTCATGTAGAGAATCTTGTTCGACTAGAAACGAGGAATGCAAACATGGAGGGAGAGAATGAGATTACTATGCAGGACTTGATTAAGGCATCTTTGCGAATGCGGCCGGATCGAATTATCGTAGGAGAAGTGCGTGGGGCAGAAGCCATGTCGATGCTTCAGGCATTATCAACTGGGCATAGTGGGTCTGTATCTTCGATACATGCCAATTCATGTCGAGATGCACTAAGACGTTTAGAAACGATGGTTTTAATGGGAATGGATATGCCTCTTGCAGCAATACAGGGACTGATTGCTTCTTCAGTAGACATCCTCATTCATTTAGGGAGACTTACTACAGGGAAAAGAAAGATATTAGAGATATGCGAAATTAAGGATTACAGTGGAGCAGAGTATGATATTCGTACCCTATTTCAATATAAAGCAGGACAGACAGAAAGTTTGGAAATGACAGGGAAACTTTTTCATACGGAAAAGCTTAAGAGCTATGGGCAGTATGAAAACTATTGTGAGGCGGTGAGACTGTTTTGTGAAGAGAAGAGAGAGGGTTAGTTCCTTTTTGATTGTGGAAGCAGGTCTTATTTTACTGAATATTTTATGTTATGGAGATATACGCTGGCTGCTTTTAGAACAAATATTATTATTTCCGTGTTTTAATGTTCTAAAAAGAAAGAAAAGGGAGAAAGAAAAACATTTATATGAGAAGGGATTTCAGAATCTGCTGCAATCAATGATGACTTCATTGCAGGCAGGGTATTCTTTGAATAATTCCTGCAGGATTGCACTAAAAGAATTAGAAGAGCTGTATCAAGACCAGAATAATCCAATGTTAAGGCAGATGAGAAGAATCATACAGGGATTAGATCTGCATATTACTTTAGAACAACTCTTTATGGAGTTTGCAGAGAGTACAGGACTAGAAGAGGCAAAGCAGTTTGCGGTCGTGATAGAGATTGTGCGTAGTACCGGGGGAAATATGGTAGAGATTTTAAAAAGGACGATGCAGCATTTGAAATATAAGATGGATACGGAGGAGGAGATAAGAGTTCTTTTAAGTGGAAAGTTATTTGAAAAAAACATTATGTTATCAATGCCATTCTTTATTTTACTATATTTGCGCCTGGCCAATCCTGAATATGTAGAGTGTTTTTACAACACTATTTTAGGACATCTCGTTATGTCAGGTATGATTGGGATTACTGTTTTTTGTTTTTTCTGGTCGGAGAAAATTATGAATATTCGGTTTTAAACAGGAGGTGCATAACTTTTGAATAACATTTTTGTTTCATGGAAACAAAAGATAGAGAGCCGGATAATCAGCGATTTAAGGAGCCAGTATACGGAATCAGAAGAACAGATCAGACAAAGGAAGGAGCAGTTTTTAAAAAAGCAGAAGAAGATTATATTAATAGAAATCATAGCAGGAGCAGTTTTTTTGGCTTTTTTGATTATAAGAGCAGCCTTTTTGCAAGATGATATTTTACTGAGTCGAAATTCATTTGGTCAAGGATCAAAAGAAGTGCAGCTATCTTTAAAAAAGGATGACAAGAAAAAGGAGATAACTTATAAACTTGATGAACAGAAATTATCGGCAGAAGAAGAGTCGAAAGTGTATATACAGTTCTTTAAAAAGTTAAAAAAGATAATGATGAAAAATAATACGTCATTGAAGCAGATACAGACCCCACTGAACCTGCCAGATACAGTAGACGGATATCCTTTTGAGATTACATACGAACTTGCAGAAGATGGATATATTCGTCTGGACGGTTCGATAAATGAAGAAGAACAAGCAAAGCTAAAGCGAGGAGAAACATATAGAACATATATTGTGGTAACAGCACGGTACGGGGAATATCGGAAAAGTAAAAAGTATGAGATCAGGATTGTTCCGAAGAAAAATATATCTCAAACAAATGTGTTTTATAAGATACAGCAATATTTAAAGAAGGAGGAGCAGGAGAATAGATATAGTCGTGATATTAAAATACCGTCTGTCTATAAAGATATTGAAATTACAAAAAGACAGGAAAATCAAGGAGGAATATCAGGCATATTGATTTTATTTGTCACTGTATGTATTTTTATCCCGTTACATAATTATTTAAAATTGCAAGAAGAAGGGAAAAAGTGCCAGGAGCAGGCAGAGCGGGACTTCCCGGTTATTGTTCATCTTCTCACTCTATATATGGGAGCGGGACTATCCTTTTTTTCTGCGGTGAAAAGAATTAGCCAGAACTATCAAAAGCAGAGAGAATTGGATGATTCTAAAAAATATGCTTTTGAAAAAATGATGCGGATGGAACAGCAGATGAGTAATGGTGTAAGCCAGAGAGAGGCATGTCAGGACTGGGGAATGCAGTTTAGGACAGATAGTTATCAGAAGCTTTCGCTTATCTTGATTCAGAGCTTTACGAAAGGCGGCAGGGAAGCAGCAATGTTAATGGAAGCAGAAGAAAGAGAGGCGTTTCATAAGCGGATAGACAGAGCAAAAAAAGAGGGAGAGGAGGCTTCAACAAGATTACTTTTTCCAATGATTTTATTATTGTGTCAGGTAATGTTATTGGTGATGTACCCGGCACTGACTCGCTTTCAGGGATTTTGATTTTAGAAGATGTTATTAGAGCGTGTTTGAAAAATCATTTCTGCAACCTGCACGCCCCAATTTGCGGTATATTTTGTCTTCATTCAGTTGAAGTAGCCCGCTACGCCGCCCTCATTTAGGCGAAATCTCCCACAAATTGTAACGCACATTTTGCAGAAAGCATTTTTCAAACATAATCTAGGATATGGATGTACTTTGCTGAATAAAAGGAGGGAATTGATATGGCATTTATAAAAAGAAAAAAGGAGCAGATGCATCAGAACAATATAGTATATAAAAAGAATCGGTTACAATCTATTTTGTTATCACAGGATGGAATGGGGGTTGTTGAGGTTATCTTAATTATTGTAGTCCTTATTGGTTTGGTGATGATTTTCCAGACAAATATTAAAGGGGTGGTGGCATCCATTTTCTCCACAATACAGAAAAATGCAGGTTCAATACGATAAATATTTTGATGAAAGAGGACAGATTACAGTCTTTTTGTCGCTTCTGTTTTTGGTGTTGATGATGAGTTTCCTTTTTATTGTAGAGGGCGTAATCAGTTACAGTGCCAGTAGCCTTGGGGAAGATGCAGTAAAAGGTGCAGGAGAAAGTATTATGGCCAACTATGATAGAGAACTTTTTAAAAATTATCATTTGTTTTTTCTTGATCCAAGACAGAAAGATTACATCGTGACTGATGGAAAAGAATTTATCAATCAATATTTTTCTGGTAATTCGTTTTTTGATATATATTGCGATTCTTTAGAAGTTACAGGAGAGAAGACGGCAGTGGATGAAGATGGGTTGTATCTGAAACACGAGATCCGGGAGTGGATGAAATATCGTGAGGAAAAAGAAATAGCAAAAGTATTGGAAGATATTATAAGAAATACAAAGAAAAATGACGGAGAAAGAAAGGAATGCCAGGAAGAAGTAGATAGCGCAGAAACGGATGTAAAAAAGGAACAGGATGAAGAAGTGAATCAAGAAACAAAAGAGGAAACAAATAAAAAGGATACGGAATCAGACTTAAAAGGAGATGTAGATAAAAATACAGATAATGTGGAGGATATGAAACCAGACGAAAAAGCAGCGTCAGAAGAAATAGAACCTGTGAGTGAGGAAACATTAAAGGAACGTAGTAACTGGAAGGAGATTAAGGGAACATTACAGCTTTTGATGAGAACAGGTATATTATTTTATGCCGCTGAGCATCCGGAGAGTCTTTCAAGACAGAGTATTCCAGGAACGAATCTTCCGTCAAAAAGAGTGAAAGGCAGTTCTTTTGATAATGAGCAAAGGTTGCTGGATAAGATGGATGAACTATCCTTTTCAAGCTTAAAGGGGATAAAGTCATTACTTTCTGTGGATATTTCTATGGATGGAAGAGGTACATTGTGGACAAAGGACAGATATATTATTTCTTATATAGAAGACTGTTTTTCTTTTTATGGAGGTAGTGATAAAAAGGACAATGCACTTCTGTATGAGGTGGAATATCTTATTAGCGGAAAGAATTCAGATATAGATAATCTAAAAAGAGTAGCAAATTATATTCTGCTATTACGCTTTATAAATAATTATATATTTACAGGAAAAGATACTCAGATGAAAACGCATATAAATACGATGGCATCGGCTATAACTGGGGTTATGGGAATGCCGCAGACGATGAAAGCAGTACAGGTACTTATAAGAATGGCAATAAGTTACGGAGAATCCCTTCTGGAATTACACACATTATTTTCTGGTGGCGAAGTTCCGTTGATAAAAGATAAGACAACGTGGAATCTTACGTTAAAAACAATGGCAGAGCAGTTAAGAAATAAGCAGATTGTAAAAAAAGGAAAGAAAAATATATCTTATAAAGATTATTTGAAGCTGTTTCTTCTAACAAAAGGAAATTCTCGAACAGTGTGTTATCGCATGATGGATATTATGCAGGAGAATATAGCTTCTAAAGAGCCAGGATTTTTGATGGAGAATTGTCTGTTTTCTTATAGCTGGAAAGGAAGTCTTGCGGCCGGAGGTGTGAAACTAAACTTTGTGAAACAATGTAGTTATTGATATTTTTAATAAAGATAGAGAAAGAATGTCGATAGAGCGTGTTTAAAATACGCTCTGCGGGAGGAGGTGAAGCAGGGTGCTCTCTTTAAAATACCTAAGACCTGACCCCTTTCAGGAAATGTGTAATGTTCAATGTTCGGAAAAAGATTCAGGAAAAAAATTGTCTCTCCAGGCACGGGTTATAAGATGGATCTTTCATAAGAGAAAAAGAGCATCCTGCTTTGGTTCTTGTCGGGCATCTGTAACTGTGGAAGCGTCATTGGTATTTCCGATATTTTTATGTGCCGTGGCTTGCTTTATAGGATTAGCACAGATGATCTTAGTAGAGACGGAAGTACATTATGCGGTATCACAGACTGCAAAGATATGTGCAAAACAGCAAATGTTTTCTTTAATACCAGAGGAAGATGATCAGAAGTCAAATCAGGTGAAGGAGGATAATGGAATCCATAAAAGTGACAGAACAAATGGCAGACAAAGTATAAGAAATGCGAGCAGTGTATTTTTTGATATTTATGATGCAAAGTCTCTTTGTGACAGTTTAGTAGAGGGAGGCAGGAAAGGAATTTCAGTACAATCTGCTTTTTCATCTGAAGAAGAGGTACAGGTTAAAGCTATTTATACATTGAAATTATCAGTTCCTTTTTTTCGTCCTATTCGATTTCAGAAGGATACTGCTGTAAAAAGAAGAGTATTTTCCGGCTATGTAAAACATCGAAGAGATTATGATGCGGCTGGAGATAATAGTATTGTTTATGTTGCAGAAAATGGAGTGGTATACCATAAAAATGCATCTTGCTCGCACATTTGCCTAAAGATTACGGGGAATGCAGCAATACAGGACATAGTTCATTCCTCAAAATATGCAGCATGTGAAAAGTGTATTCATAAAGGGTCTTCTTTATCCGCAATATTTGTGACTGCATATGGTGATTGTTACCATTCGACTTTAGGATGTAGCGGATTAAAAAGAACGATAAAAGCGGTAAGATTAAAAGATGTGGGTAGGCTGCGCCCATGTTCCCGCTGTGCTTCTGGGAGGTAGATTGTATATGGAAAATAAAGGAATGATGACGGTAGAAGCTTCCGTGGTTGTACCGATTATTTTAATTATCGTAGTCACAGAATTCTTTTTTGGACTGTTTTTGATTGATATGTCAGTAGTTAAGAGTGAAACAATGCGTTTGGCGGATGAAGCGGCAGATGTATGGAAAACAGACGGGAAGTTGGCAGATGGAACATATAAATCGCAGCAGCTTCTTCTGAGGAATAAGAACTTTCTTCAGAAGAATAGAAGGGGACAGCTCATAAGCAAAACAAGGTTGAGGCTGCAAAAAAGAATTGCAACCAGATTAAATATTGCTTCGTTAGATTCCTATAAAGTTTCTATCTCAGGAGATAAAGTTCTCGTTCAGGCATCAGTACGACTTGGAAATCCTCTTTTGGGAGGGCGAAAATATACAGGGATAAAAGGATGGATTTTTAAATGTGAAGAAAAAGCCGATATAACTAATGAGGAAGAACTTCTTAGGAAATTAAGCGGGAATTTGCGGTAATCTGATAATAGGATTGTGTTGCTGTTGTGGGGAGGATAGATTGTGGAGGTTATAAAAGAGGGTACATATACATATTTGCTAAAGCAGATTGAATATAGGACACCTGTATATGATGAGTCAGTAGTGCATACGCAAAATGAATCATGGGATTATTATTTGTCTGTGGAATATGAAATCCTGAAAAGAAACGAGTTAAAAACGCTAGTATCGGCACAGCTTAGAGAAAAAGATGAAGAGAAAAGCCTTTTGTTTGATATTACCGGTAAACGGCCATTAAAACGGCAAGGAAAAGAACGAGCTTTTTCTCAAAAAGAATGTGAAAAAATTTTGCAGAATATGAGCAATATGATTCAGGAAGTAGAAGACTATATGCTTGATCTGAATTGTATAGAGCTTCGTCCGGAATATATTTATGAAGATAGTAAGGGAGAGATTCAATGGATCTATTTTCCGCAGACTTCTTTAGGGTCAGAGATAAAATCGAATCTGCAAGATAGAGAACTCCAAAATAAAAACGAGGATTTACAAAAGAGAATGGAAGCTTTATTTGCATGGATGCTCCCACAGATTGATTATGAAGATACAGATGCAGTTCAATTTATGTATCGATTTTATAATAAAGTAAGGAAACTGGGTTTTTCAAAGGAATTATTAGAGACATATATCCAAACAAAAAGACAAAAAGAATATTATGATATAGAGGAAGTCGATAAAACAAGTGCAAAAGTGAGAGACAGCAGTAAAATAAAACAGGATAGAAGGAGTAATAATGAAAGTATTTCCTATGAGGAGTTTTTTAAGGAAGAATTAGAACTGGAAAAACAAAAAATAGAAAGTCCAAATAACAGGAAACAAAAAACAGGAGATTTTCAGATAGGAATAAAAAATGGCAGAAGAAATAGCAGACGAGAAGTTCAGAGAAATGAGAGAAATAGAGATGAAAAAAATAAAAATCAAAGTAATAAAAACCAGAAAAATAAAGACTTAAATAATAGAAGTAAAAATCAAAGTAATGAAAATAACTATCTCATTTTGTACAATGGTTTAAAAATAATTTCTGTAATATGCACATTTCTGGCAGTAATTTTGGAAGGAATCTTTGTATTTTACGGAATGAGAAGCGGTTTTACAAGACAGTTATTTCAATATTCCGTAGGCGGAATGCTATTAATTATAGTGTTTGCGTGTGGATTCATATGGAGTGCACAGACAGTACGAAAAATAAAACAAAAAAATAAAAGCAATAGTATGAATAGTATAAAAGACAACATAAACAAGCAAAATAAAGTGAGACACCGAAAAAGAGGCGAGCAGGGAAGCTCAATATCCGATAAGTTTATTCAGGAAAAAGAATTACAGAACAGAACGCAAATGATAAAAACAGAAGTTGATTGGGAAGCAGAAGGAGATTGGGAATCAGGAACAGAAGGAACAACCATTTTAAATTATGATAACGAATCAGAAAAAGAAGATGGTAAAATATGTCATCCGATGTTACGGGATATGGAATTAGGAATTATCTATGTAATAAAAAATTGTCCTTTTTATATCGGAAGTGCAGAGGGTGTAAATCATCTTCATATACAGGATAAAACAGTAAGCAGAGAACACGCAGTTATTTTAGAAGATATTTATGAGGGAGACGGACAGGGATATATTCTTCGAGATATGGGTTCGACAAATGGTACATGGCTTAATGGGAAAAAGATAAAAAGAGGAAATCAGGAACAATTAGAAGATGGTGCAGTCATACGTTTTGCAAAAAAAGAATATGAATTTCTGATACAGGATATTTGACAATCCAGGCAGCCTCGCTATAATGGAGAACATAAGATAAAGAAAGGTAAAAGAGAAGTTTTTATGGAATTTGTAGAAGCATTACAGGAATTTTTATTCCATCAGGGGTTTCAGAAAATAAAGTATGATTCAAAGATTTTGTGGGGGAAAGATACAGGCGATAAGCTCTCATTACTTGAAGTTGTTCCGCCACTTCTTCCAGGGCAGCCGCGAATTGGATTGAAACAAAGAGAAGAAGAAATGCTCGATATAGAACGCCAGATTATGCTAAAGTATCGGAAAAAAGTGGAACACTTGCTATTAATACTTAATAAGGGAGAAGCAGATTTTGAAGAAAGAAAAGAAGCGGAAAAATATCCAGATATATGGTTTTTTGATATAAAAGCAGGACAACTGTATATTTATGAATATCAAAAGTCCCAATATTGTGGACTAGAAAGTTCTTTAGAACCTTTTTCACAGAAATTTTTGCAGCAGAAAATAACTGAAGAAAGAACAGAACTTCAACGTATGCTAACGCCAGTCAATACAATACTTGTGCTTGCTAATGTAGTGGTATTTATGATCTTGAGTTTTTTGGGTAATACTACAGATGCAGAATTTATGGCGGCACATGGAGCGATGGATTGGATGGATGTTGTGGAAAAGCATCAGTACTATCGACTATTTACCTCAATGTTTCTTCATTTTGGAGCAGATCATCTTTTACAAAATATGTTGATTTTATTGGTTATTGGATGCCGCTTAGAGAGAATCACAGGAAAACTATCATATTTACTCATATATATTGGAGCAGGTCTGATTGGAGCAGGAACATCTATTATATTTACGCTTGGAAATAATCCAAATACTGTAAGTGCAGGAGCATCGGGAGCAATATTTGGTGTTATGGGAGGTCTTTTATATTGTATTATTTCTGATATCATTCAGAAAAAAAGACATCGTGTAGAGGAGATTGGTTTGACGGGAATGATTTTCATGGTTGCTTCAGCATTATCGTATGGATTCTTTTCTACAGGCATAGATAATGCAGCGCATATTGGAGGACTTGTAGGAGGGTTTCTAATCACAATGATAAGTAGGTTTGTTATTTAATTCAATTAAAATCCAGCCAAAGACAGCCCGAGAAGAGAACCGATACCCTATATTTGTGACTTCGGGGCAGGGTTTAAATGTGAGCGCATAAGCGAACATTTAAACCGCTGCGACTAAAGTTACAAATATAGGGTATCGGTTCTCTTCTTGGGCGTCTGTTATATTGTAACGCACATCTTACAGAAAGTATTTTTCAAACGCGCTCTAGCTCCCTAATCTCCGAAGGAGATCCCCAAATGCTTCGCCTGAAGTACAATCTGGTCATCAGGAGAAACATATTTTAATTTTCCAGCTGTTTTTTCCAGAGGAAGAGTAGCGACATCATAACCTTTCATGATAAGCATTTTGCCGTAATCTTCTTTGGCGATAAGCTCAGCTGCAGCAACACCAAGACGGCTGGAAATTACGCGGTCAAAAGGAACCGGGCTTCCGCCTCGCTGTGTGTGTCCTGGAATTGTGACACGAACTTCTAAACCAGTGGCTTTTTCGATTTGTGAAGCAAGTTCATAACCAACTGTAGAATGTTTACGTTTAGCCAGTTTTGCCTTGTACTGTTTCTTTGTCAATTTTGCATCTTCTTTTGAGATTGCCCCTTCTGCAACAGCAAGGATTGTAAAGTGCTTGCCCTGTTCATTGCGGCGTTGAATTGCCGAAATAACGTGTTTTAAGTCATAAGGGATTTCTGGGATGAGGATGATGTCAGCGCCGCCGGCAATTCCTGCATGAAGAGTAACCCATCCTACTTTATGTCCCATTAATTCTACGATAAATACGCGGTTATGGGAAGCGGCTGTTGTGTGAATACAGTCAATTGTCTGAGTAGCAATATCTACTGCACTCTGGAAACCAAATGTCATATCTGTTCCCCAGAGGTCATTATCAATTGTTTTTGGAAGGGAGACAATATTAAGACCCTCTTCTCTTAAAAGGTTGGCAGTTTTCTGGCTTCCGTTACCTCCGAGAACAACAAGACAGTCTAAATCAAGATAGCGATAAGTTGATTTCATTGCTTCTACCTTATCAAGACCATTTTCGTCAGGTGTTCTCATTAATTTAAATGGTTGTCTGGATGTACCAAGGATGGTTCCGCCGGTTGTCAGAATGCCTGAGAAGTCTTTCGAAGTTAGTCGTTTGTAGTTGCCGTAAATTAATCCTTTATATCCGTCGATGAAGCCGTAGATTTCAACTGTTCCCTCAAGAACGTTAAGACCCTTTACAACACCACGCATGGTAGCATTTAAACTTTGACAATCTCCACCGCTGGTCAGCATACCAATTCTCTTCATCGTAATCTCCCTTCTCGCAGAGCAGGATTCCATTATGATAATCCAGTCGTAAAATACATAAAACGTAATGCTTCCAAATTAATATCAAGAATTTGATAATTAAATTTTACAAATGGAATCAAGTGTCTGCAATTCCTATAATAATCTGTAGTTAAAATAATCTGTTTTAAAGTTCCACTCGTCCATCTAAAGCTCTTGAGAGTGTTACTTCGTCAATGTATTCCAATTCACCACCAATAGGAACACCGCTGGCGATACGAGTTACCTTTATGCCGCGAGGTTTTACTTTTTTGGTGATGTACATTGCGGTAGCTTCTCCGTCAAGGCTGGAATTTGTGGCGAGGATTAACTCTTTTACTTCCGGGTTATTCAGGCGTTCTTCTAATTCTTTAAAACGGATATCATCCGGGCCTTTTCCAAGACTTGGAGCAAGCGTTCCCTGAAGAACATGATAAACACCATGATACTGACCCGTTTTTTCATAAGCAGCTAAGTCCTGTGTATGCTCCACGACCATGATCGTACTGTGATCTCTTTTGGTGCTGGCACATATAGGGCATACTTCTGAATCTGTCAGGGTACAGCAGTATTTGCAGTAGCGAATCTTTTCTCTTGCGGTAACAAGTGTCTGTGCAAGATGATGTACATGCTCTTCAGGCATATTTATGATGTGAAAAGCGAGACGCTGTGCTGACTTACTGCCGATACCAGGAAGACGTCTGAGTTCCTCAATAAGGTTAGTAATCTGCGTACTATAATAGTTCATTAAAATCCAAATCCTCCGCCGAGGCCGCCAGTTAACTTGGACATCTGAGCCTGGGAGTCTGCTTCCATAGCGCGGAATGCTTCGTTAGTAGCAGCCATGATAAGATCTTCTAACATTTCGATATCATCAGGATCAACTACTTCTTCAGCGATTTTGATAGCAGTAACTTCTTTTTTACCGGAAACAGTAACAGAAACAACACCGCCGCCTGCGCTTGCCTCGTAGGATTTCTCCTCTAATGCCTTTGTGGTCTCAGCCATCTGCTTCTGCATCTTCTGAGCCTGTTTCATTAAGTTATTCATGTTACCAGGCATACCACCTGGGAATCCACCTCTTTTTGCCATAATAAAATCCTCCATTTTAATAATTATGTACTCTTGGAGTCTTTCTTGCACTTGCCTTTGCGGCTGATTTTCCGCCAGTTGCGCCCAAATTTTTGAGGCGTACGCACTGCATATGCCTTAAAAATTTGGACATAGCTGAAAAAAATCTTCTCACAAGATCAAGCACAAAAAGATTCCGAGAGCACATTAACACGCTTTAATGTGTTTATACACCAGAAATAATATTTTGCCAATAATTAATTACTCAAAAATAACCGTCTGGTGAATCTTGCTTAAATCAATATAGTTAGATTGTTCCGTTGGTTGATGTGTACTGGATGTACATTCAAAAGTTACGACCTTACCTGTCTGTTCTGCAACAAGTTCAGATAAAAGATCCAGATTTTTGTGATGTTCTCGCTCAAAGTATTCTTTTGCCAGGTCATTATTTGTAAAGACAAGCTGCAAAATAGTACTGCTGTCAGCTACCGCAACTCTGGCGGCGCGAAGAAACTGCTGCATCGGCATGGATGTTTGATTTACAATATCGTTCCAGTGACTTGCAATTTCTTTCAAGTCATCAGCTTCTGCTGGGGAAAAACGCTTTTCTAATGCTTCTTCCGGTGAAATCTGTCCTTCTGTTCCCTGCGGAAATGCACCAGATACGGCACTGTTTCCAGTTCCATTAACCATACCTGCTGTTCCTGCACCTGCTGCGCCGGAAGTGCCAAGAGGCTGACCGGTATATGGATCATAGGCAAAAGTACCATTGTTGGTTATCATCCCGGTATTCCCCAGTCCATTTGCAGAAATCATTGGGATGCCTTGTGCAATTTTGTCTTCTAACTGCCGGATACGCTCCGAAAGACTTTCCGTATCGGATTCCATTTCGGGGCGGCAGAGCTTAATGAAGCCAACCTCCAGGAGAACACGCTTCTGTGTGGCAGTCCGAATCTGATTAGAAAGTTCGGAAAGCAGCCGGATATAGCGTAAAAGTGCAATAGTATCTACCATAGAACACTCTTCCTTTAGAGCGGCAATCGTTTCTTTTGACATATCAAGACTTTCTTCAGCGCCCTCCTGATCTTTTAAGATAAGAAGATTTCTCAGATACCAGAGAAAATCGGAAAGGAACTGAGAAAGCTCCCGGCCCTCTGTGATCATGCTGTCAATGATATCAAGAGCGGCGATAGAGTCATGATTTAAAATATTACGAAGTAGTGCGCTGAAAACAGAAGTGTCTGCAGTACCAAGTACTTCGAGAACATTGTCATAAGTAAGCGTCTGCCCAAGATAAAAAGCGATGCACTGGTCAAGAAGACTTAAGGCATCTCGCATGGAACCGTCCGCTGCACGGGCGATATAACGAAGAGCCTTTTCATCTGCATCTACCTTCTCTTTCTCCATTAAGGATACAAGATGGTTCGTAATCGTATCAACGGAAATTCGTTTAAAATCATATTTTTGACAACGGGAAAGGATCGTAACAGGAATTTTGTGTTTTTCTGTTGTAGCCAAAATAAAGATAACATAAGAAGGAGGTTCTTCAAGCGTTTTCAAAAGAGCATTAAATGCTCCGGAAGAAAGCATATGAACCTCATCAATAATATATACCTTATAACGTCCCTCAACTGGGGAATATTGTACCTGTTCCCGAATATCACGAATATTCTCCACACCGTTATTGGAAGCCGCATCAATTTCTAAAACGTCAAGAGAACTCTGGTTATTAATTGCCTGACAGGAAGGACAGGCATTACAAGGGTTCCCATTAACCGGGTGTTCACAGTTTACTGCCTTTGCAAAAAGCTTCGCAATGGAAGTCTTACCAGTACCCCGGGTGCCGCAGAAAAGATAGGCATGCCCTATTCGGTTGTAAATAATCTGATTTCTCAATGTCTGGACAATGGCATCCTGCCCTTTTACTTCATCAAAATCACTCGGACGCCACTTCCGGTATAAAGCCATATAGCCCATCGAATCACTCACTCTCCCAGAAAAATATGCTTAAAACATTTTAGCATATTTACAGGTGAACAGGCAACTATAGCTTTTAGGGATAGGAGTCTTTTCTTTTATTTTACAGAAGATTTATATTAAGTGTTCTCAAAAAGTCTGCAAATTGCTTCAAAAAAGAATGTCGTTCTTCATTCTGTGCCAGAACTTTTTGCAGTTTTTCCAGTGTTCTTGGAGGAATCCAGCTTTTTCGATGATTATAGTATTGATTGGATATTTTCCAGAACTTTTCAGGATATAAAAAAAGTAAATATAAGAAAAGAAAATCTTTTTCTGTGAGATGCCGGTAAATAGAATAACCGGAAATCCCTGTCTCAAAAAAAGCATAGTCGTAATGATTTTTTTCTAAAGTTTTTCGAAGAAAAAGATAGAGATCCAAAAGGTAAGGCTGATAACACAAAGATTCAAAATTGACTGTAGCAACAGAATAATCCGGTAAGATTAATACGTTATGGTAATGATATGCGCCGTGGCACATGCCACAGTCCGTATCAGCGAGATCAGCTTCTGCTTTAAGAAGGTGTGCAAGGGCATGGGAAGCTTCCTTATAAAAAGAATCAAAACAATTCATATAAAGAAGTTCGAAGTCATTTTTCCCGCGAACTTTCCCGATAAATTTTCGGATAGAACGGAGTTCACGGTTTTTTCGCTCAAAAAGATGACTTGTGGTTTCTGTTTTCAGATTTTCAAAAGGAATTTCCTCAATAGAAGAAGATACCTTATGTAAAAAAGCAAGATTTCGGCAGGAAGCAGCCACATCAGACAGGTTCCGGCAGTCACATTCTCTACCTTTAAAATAATGTTTCAGGACAAATGGAGTGCGGTAACGGTCATAGGTAACAAGACTCGCTTCCTTTGTCAGAAAATAACGGTCTGTAGTAAGAAAACCGGCATTAGCAAGCTTTTCTTTCCACTCATATTCCAGAGCAAGTTTCTGGAGGGAACCGTGATATTCTTTTAATAAGGCAAGCCCCTGCTCTGTCTCGCACTGGAAAGTTCCGCGGCTTCGAAAAGTAGACAGAACTTTTACATCGTACTGCTCTAATAATTCTTTGTATTTTTCGCTCAAAAAAATCCCTCCAAACTAATGTACTCTAAAAAACTTCTTACAAAATCAAGCGCAGAAAGATTCTCAGAGTACATATAAGACAGACAACGGATTACGGAATAAACATGGTCTATCCTATGTGTAAAAGAGGGATGTTATGTGTAAAATTACTGAACTTCCTGATAAATTTTCAAGGCAAGTTCTTCAAGTTTCTCATATTCATTTAATTCAGGATTATTAAGCACCTGTGCGAGCAATGCATTAAGAATTGCGCCAATCATTTTCCCTTCAGAAATACCTAATGCTTTTAACTGATTTCCATTAATTTTAAGATCCTTTAAAGTCAGACAGTCATTTGCAGTAAGAATCTCTCTGTAAGCTTCCCTTGTCTCTTTAAGGGCAGTAAGCTTTTTAAGGCGCATAAAATCACTCTGTGCGGAAATATCAGCTTCCATCACATCAAGAAGATAAGGAAAAAGATCGGCACCGACTCTGTGAATAATCTTCCTTACATGCTTACGTCCTGTACCTAAAGGGTCATTAAAACGAATATCATGGTTTGCAATCAATGTTGTGACCATGTGCGTAGTCTGATTGTCAAACTTAAGCCGTTTGAGGGCAGCCTTTGCAAGGTCAGCACCGACGGCATTGTGATTATAAAAATGATCAATACCATTCTCATCCGTTGTGCGAGTCTCTGGCTTGGCAATATCATGAAGCAGCATTGTGAGACGAAGAACCGGATTCGAGGCAATTGTTTCAACAGCGTGAACTGTATGGTCACCTACAGAATAAATATGATGCGGATTATTCTGCGGAGTTTCCATCATACGATCAAACTCTGGAAGAAAAACACTCGTAAGGCCAGTTTCATAAGCAGCGCGAATCATTTCAGGATGACCGGAAACCAAAAGCTTCATCAATTCTGTCTGAATACGTTCCGCACTTACATCCTTAAGAAATGTATGTTGGGCCTCAATCGCTGCCTTAGTATTTTCTTCAATCTTAAAATTTAACTGTCCTGCAAAACGAACTGCACGAAGCATTCGAAGCGCATCCTCATCAAATCGCTCTGCAGGATTACCAACACAGCGGATGATTCGATCAGTTAAATCCTGGATTCCTCCAAATAAATCAACAAGCCCCTGCTCTTCATTATAAGCCATCGCATTAATCGTGAAATCACGACGCATCAGATCTTCCCTAAGATCAGAGGTAAAAGTCACTTCATTCGGACGGCGGTGGTCTTCATAAGTTCCATCAATTCGGTAAGTTGTCACCTCATATCCGACTTTATCCATCATAATCGTAACTGTACCGTGTTTCAGTCCTGTATCAATTGTTCTTGGAAATAATGCTTTAACCTGCTCCGGCAGTGCAGAAGTAGTAATATCCCAATCCGCAGGCTCTTTTCCAAGAATAGAATCCCTTACACAGCCACCAACAACGTATGCTTCGTAACCATGAGCAGAAAGTGTCTTGATAATATCAGAGGCATGTTTTGGAATAGAAATATGCATGGGTTAATCCCCCTCCTTTCGAAAATGTTTTTATCTCTTTATTGCGATAATTATAACATAAAAAAAGGTTTATTACTATTTAATTCATTAGACAAACTACAGACGAAGCCATTGCCCCGAATAAGGCATATTTGTGGTCTCGGAGCAAGTGTTGGATGCGAGCGAGTAGAGCGAACATTCAACACGCCGCGACTAAAATCACAAATATGCCTTATTCGGGGCAATGGCTTCTGTGCTGTGGCTGGAGAAAGTGAATTAAACAGGGGAGGGGGTTTGGGGACGAGATGCGAGAGCTTCTGCTTGCTCGAGAAGAGGTTCACTGGCTCGTCTGTTTATTCACCCAACCACAAATTACTATTTTCCTTTTGTTTGCATATATTAAAGTAAGCACCTTTCAGGAGTATCAGAATATGTCTCAAAGTACAAAAAAGCAAGGAACATCCATAGTCCTTTTTCCACTATGGGTGTTTATATTCTGCCTTTGCCTCAACGGTTGCACCGTCTTAAACATAAATAGTTTTCATTTCGGCAAACTGGGAAAGAAAGAGCAGGGGCAGGCGGTAAAGTATGAGATATGCAGTGGGAAGAATATGCCGGAGCGACTGCAGAAGATTATTGAAGAGAGAAAAAAGAAACCGGGAACATTTGCATATAAGAATTCGAAATATACATATTTGGTGGTCTGTTATGGGGAGAAATCCTATAGTGGTTACAGTGTCAGGGTGGAGCAATGCTGGAAAGATAAGGAGCAGCTTTACTTAGAAACGCAGTTAATAGGTCCGGCAGCGGGGGAAGAAGTAGTGGAAACGCTGACGTATCCCTTTTTAGTTGTGCGTTGTGGGCGGACAGAACTTTTGTGCCGGATTGAGTCCTGAAAAAATCATAAACCAGCCAGAAGCAACATATACTGATAACGAAGCCGAAAAGACGGGTAGAGTGTGTCCGCATAAAATATAGCAAGTTTTATTGGGTGGAGGTTTATTTATGAAGGTTGAAAAGAAAGCGGTTCGTTCAGGTATTTTAAAGTTAGAAAAAAATGTGCAGATTACGCTTGATGAGGATATGAATGTGCCGGATACCCGGCCGGATGTGGAAAAGATTATAGAGAGCCGAGGCGAGGTACATATTGATGAGATAGAAGTGCTGACAGACCGTATGCGCCTGCGGGGGAATTTCCTCGTGCAGATTTTGTATCTGAGTACGGATAAAGAGCAGCAGATTTCCTGCATGGAGCATGAGTTTTCCATAGAAGAATTTATGAATGTGGAGAGTGCAGAAAGCAGCGATATCGCAAAGGTGACGGCCGACCTTGAAGATCTCACGATTTCCATTATCAATTCCAGAAAATGTGGTGTGCGTTCTGTTATATATTTTCACATAGCCATTTCCGAAATGAAGTTTGTGGAGTGTACGACTGGAATCGAGAAAAAGGAAAATGTCCAATGCTTATATGAGTCTCCGTCCATGACGGAAATTATCATGAATAAAAAAGATATTCAGAGGATTAAGGCAAGTGTCAGCCTGCCAGCAGGTAAGCCGAATATCAAAGAGATTCTCTGGAATTCAATGCAGCTTCGGGATGTAGATATCCGTATGATGGAAAATAAATTATCTATCCGGGGAAGTCTTTTCCTGTTCATTCTTTATCAGGCAGAAGAGGGTAGCGAATCACTGCAATACTACGATTGGGAGATTCCATTTACCAACGAATTAGACTGTGCGGACAGTCAGGAGAATCTTATTGGGAATATAGCGGTAATGCTCGGAAACCATCAGGCAGTGATTAAGCCGGATATTGACGGCGAGCCAAGAGATGTGGAAATAGAGGCGGTATTAGAACTTGACCTGAAAGCTTATCGGGAATTTAAAATGCCTTTGCTTAAAGATATGTATGCAAATGACCGAAAATTAAAATTAAAAACCAGTCCGATTACATTTGAAAATCTCATTTTCCAGAATAACGCGAAAACAAAGGTAAGTCAGCGGGTGGAGGCAGCAGGAGAGATTCATAAACTTTTACAGGTTCTTAATGTAGAAGGAAATGTACGAATCGAAGACTTTCAGCTTACTAAACAGGGCATCGCAACGGAGGGACTCATTTTCTGCAAAGTTCTTTATATAGCAGGAGATGATACCGCGCCGATTCAGTCCAAAGAAATCGTTATTCCATTTGAATATTTAGTAGAAATACCAGAAGTAGCCGAGACAGACCGCTGTGAGATTCGCGGTGTGCTGGAACAGATTGGTGGTTATGTTGTGGACAGCAACGAATTAGAAATCAGGGCGGTTGCCGGAATCTATGTAACCGGTTTCTCACCACAGACAATGTATATGATTGATGAAGTAGAGGAAATTCCGTACAGTGAGGAAGAAATTTCGAGGATTCCGTCTATTACAGGCTATATCGTAAAAAGCGGAGACACTCTCTGGAATATCGCAAAACATTACGGAACGACAATAGAAAAAATGAAGCAATATAATGAAAATCTCACAGAACCATTAGAAACAGGGCAGAAATTGTTCCTGTTAAAAGAAATGGAAAGTCTCATAGGGGAGTGACATCCTCCACCTGCCGTAAAGATGGGAGACTTCTTGCTGGAAGAGGATAAATACATAAAAGTAATGAACAAAAATGCCGGGGTCAGAGTAATTTCTGATTCCGTCTTTTTTGTGCTTAAAAATATATAGAAAAAGTACGCATTTACATTAAATAATTGCGTTTTATGTAGTATAAGCAAGAAAATGATAAAAATATTGTAAAAAAAAGGATAATTCTTTTCAACTTATTGATAAGAAAAAACGAGGATTGTAAAATAAGAAACATAAATAAGACACGGCATTAAGACGTATATACAACATCTATATTATGGGGATATTAGATGGATCATGTATGACGTTGCAGACATTAATAAGATTGAGAGCATAATTAAGAATTAAAAGCCGGGGAAAGGTTTAGTTATGGCAGAGAAAGAATTAAGAAGGATGAGTCGTCCTGAATTAATAGAAATTATATATGCGTTAAAATCTAATGAGGAATCTTTGCAGAAGAAGAATGCAATCGTACGATTCAGATTTCAGAGGCAGGCTTTATTGCAGAGGCTGCCCTTCAGTTGAACGATATATTTTCTACTGCCCAGGCCGCAGCCGATGATTATCTCACATCTATTAAAGCAGCGAACGTTTCAATGGAAGAAGAACAGAAAGCCGCAGAAAAGGAGCAGATGCTGAATGGAGCGGACGAGTAAAGAGGAAGTAAACATCCCCTCGATTAAAGAGATACGTCTTGAACGTCGGCGGTTAGCACGACAGAACCGTAAGCGACGCATATTTTTTAATACAACAATTACATGGGATGGTACAAATCGTACAGGTGTGCTTACTAGTTTGACTGGTAATCAGGAAGATGGAAAGATTACATTTGCACCTAATGATGACAAGAGTGAATTAGTTACAAACGTAGTCAACAAGAAAGGTTCCACTCTCCCATCCACCGGTGGTATCGGTACAACAATCTTCTACGTTGTTGGTGCTATCTTAATGGTTGGAGCAGCAGTTCTTCTTATCACAAAGAGACGTGCTGAGAACTAATCCGTTCTGAATGTTTATAACAACAATTTGATATTATGAGATTTTCAGGGGCAGGGGCTTTTAGCTCCTGTCCCAATCTTAAAGGTAAATATATGCCTGCACAGTTACACAAACAAGATTTTGTGAGAGCATAAATATACAAAAGGAAATGACATCAGGGAGAGAACTATGAAGTCTGGAAAGAAGTTAGAGAAAAAATCAAAGAAAACATTGAAAAAAAAGAAGTTGAGTTCGAATATTACCACTATCATTTTAATATTGATTTTCCTCGTGGGGCTGTCCGTGATGTTATATCCGACCGTGAGCAATTATGTTAATCAGAGGCATCAGTCAAAGGCGATTGCGGCATACGATGAAAAGGTGTCGGAAATGAAGCCGGAGGATTATACGAAGTATTTTGAAGCGGCGGAGAAGTACAATAAGAAGCTTGCGAAAAATCCATCTGCATTTTATAACCCGGATGAAATTAAAGGTTATGAGAAAATACTTGATATTAGTGGTACAGGTATTATGGGTTATATCACAATCAAGAAGCTTGGTGTAGAGCTTCCGATTTATCATGGAACAGATGAGGGTATTTTACAGATTGCGGCCGGACATTTGAAAGGAACCAGTTTTCCGGTTGGCGGAGACAGTACGCACAGTGTTATTTCTGCCCACCGTGGTCTGCCGAGCGCAAAGCTTTTTACAGACCTCGATAAAATGGAAGTAGGAGATACATTTACTATTACAATTTTGAATCGAGAGATTACTTACGAGGTTGATGATATTTCTATCGTTCTTCCAGATGAAACGGATAGCCTGCAGATTGAAGATAAAAAGGATTACTGTACCCTGATGACCTGTACACCGTATGGTATTAATACACATCGTCTGCTTGTGCGTGGCCATTGTATCGGAACCGGAGAACCGCAGCATATCCATGTTACAGCAGAAGCGTTCCAGATTGACCCGACAATCACGGCATCCGTTATGGGAATTATTCTTCTTATCATGCTTTTAATTCGTGTCCTTATCCGTACACGGAAAAAAGGACAGGAAGGAAAACATTTAAAATGTAATCAGGTATTTCTTCATCTGAAAAGGGGAGATTTGATAGGCAATAATAAAAAAACAAAATAATAAAAGGCATTTAAAATGAAAACCAGCCACAAAGAGCAGATTTTCTCTTGAAGGAAAGAGATGCTTCTTGTGACTGGTTTTGTATTTTGTAAATTTTGCATAATAGGGATGCCTGACTTTCGTCCGCCCTTCCTATGCTTCCTGAATGTTATTAATTACTTCCTGCTGCTGATTAAGCAGATGTGTTTTCATCAGTTCCTTTGCCTTTATAGAATCTCTGCTGGAAATGGCATCAAGCAATTCCCGATGTTCCTCCACAAGATTAGAGCGCTGGCGAATATCTTTCACATATTCCATGCGGTAACGATAGAACTGTTCGCGCAGATTATTGATAATAGAAATAAGGCGGTCATTGTTTGTTGCGCGGAAAATGGTATCATGGAAAGTCTCATCTTTATCTACGATATCGAGAATATCCCCATTCTCTACGGAACGGATGAAGTCCTCATGAGCCTGACGTAAATCATGAAGCCCAGACTGATCAATTCGTTCGCAGGCAAGAACAGCAGCGAATTCTTCAAGAACAGTACGGATTTCGATGACATCACGAAGATTTTTTTCTGTGATTCTGGCTACTTGAGCACCTTTTCGTGGAATCATGATAACCAGGCCTTCCAGTTCTAACTTACGAATAGCTTCTCTTACAGGAGTACGGCTTACACCGAGGCGGTTGGCAAGAGAAATTTCCATGAGACGTTCTCCCGGTGCGAATTCACCAGTAATAATTGCCTGGCGAAGTGTGTTAAATACAACGTCACGAAGTGGCAGATATTCATTTACATTAAAGTTAGTGTCTTTCATTAGTTGTTTCTCCTTCCCTTTTTCGCTGTATATTTATCCCCCTGTGTCAGCGAACTGTTTTTTTTCGAAAAATGATTATGATTTTTCTGCGATTTCGACCGTGGGAGATTTTTACTAAATGGGCGGACAACGGCGGTCTGCCGGATTCCCGGGTCATTATGGAAAAATTCAGCTGCCTTTCCGGCGGCTTCTCTTGAGGTAAATATACCAAATACGGTGGAGCCACTTCCGCTCATAAGCGCATTGACAGCTCCTAATCTTCTCATATCTTTTTTTATCTGTACGATAGCTGGATAATGCTTTTCTGTAACCTGTTCTAATACATTACCCATACGGTCGGTGATACCTGTAAGGTCACCGTGGCTGATGGCCTGAATCATTCCGTCTATGTCTGGATGGGCTGTCTGTTCATCGAGATGCAGGTGCTCATATACAAACTTTGTAGACATAGAGAAAGATGGTTTTACAATTAAAAACCAGCATGGCGGAATAGAAGGAAGAGGAGTTAATATCTCACCGATTCCTTCAGAAAGTGCGGTTCCTCTCATAATGCAAAATGGAATGTCTGCGCCAAGGGTAAGCCCATGTTTAATAAGCTCGTCCTGTGTTATTCCAAGAGAAAATAGCTGATTCATGCCTACCAGAGCAGCGGCAGCATCGGTACTTCCGCCGGCCATTCCTGCAGCAACAGGGATGTGCTTTTCAATTGCTGCATCAACACCGTCTGAAATATTATATGCAGTACGTATCGTGTCAATGGCCCGATAGACAAGGTTCTTCTCATTGAGGGGGAGGTAAGGCAGATTCGAAGAAAGACGAATCTGTCCGCATGTATTCTTCTGTAAAGTAATGTAGTCAAAAAGCTTCACTGTCTGCATAATCATTCTGACTTCGTGGTAACCGTCTTCCCGCCTTCTAAGTACGTCCAGTCCCAGATTCACCTTGGCATATGCTTTCAAATGTAAGGGCTGAGTCATAAAAATTGTACCTCCTCTGTATCTTGTATACAATTATTATAACGCATTTTTGCAAAAAATCAAGAAAGAAACACCTGTATAAAAAAGAAAAAATTTCTCAATACTAACAGAGTATTTTTGCGGAAAATATAGGGAGAAATATTCTTAATGTTATGCGGGTATAACAATTTGAGATTCCAGTAAAATATTAAAAGTTTATAAGCCTGCAGGCAAAAGTTTAAGAATAATAAATAAGAGATTTTAGTGGCATATTTTTAGTGGCCTATTAAAAAGAGCTGGAGGGGAAAAGTGCGAATAAAGTATAACAGAGACCAGAAAATAAAAGGAAATCTTACCCGGAATTTTGATAAAGATTACGCATTTTTGGAGAAAGCATTAGACCGGAGCGGGGATATTGTAAAGAATGTATTTTATGTAGGAGACACCGCTGATATACAAAGTATTATGGAAGAGCAAACAGATGCAAATACAGACAGTGACACAAACAGTATTATGGAAGAGCAAACAGATGCGAATACAGACAGTGACATAAGCAGTGCTACGAAGGGGCAAACAGATGCGAATACAGGCAATGACATAAACAGTGATATAGGTAGAAAAACAGTTTCGAAAAGAATAGTGAAAACTACGCAGAACAATAAAAAAATAAATCCTAAAAAAGCAGCAGTCATCTATGTCGATGGAATGACGGATGCAGATATGGTGGAAGACTTCGTGATCCGTCCTCTCCTTAAAAATAAATGTGAAAAAACAGGGCAGGATTTCCTCTCTTATGTAGAAAATCATGTGATGGAAACAGTGGACTGGAAAGAGGATGAAAGTTTTGAAGATATTTTAACAGATATTTTATCAGGAAATACCCTGCTTTTGCTGGAAAGCTGTCCGAAAGCAATTATTTTATCTACAAAGAAATACCCATCAAGAGGGGTAGGGGAAACCCAGCAGGAAATGGTTATCCGCGGTCCGAAAGACAGTTTTACAGAAAATATGCGAATGAATACGGCATTGATTCGCCGCCGAATCCGTGATTCTCGCCTGAAAATGGAGCATACGATGGTTGGGGAGCGCTCCAAAACAGATTTGGCAATTGTATACATGGATGATCTTGTTCAGCCGGAACTTCTTGAAAAGGTAAGACAAAAAGTAAATGCACTCAGCTTTGATGGTATTTTAGATGGAGGAATGGTAGAGCAGCTTTTAGAAGAAAATGTATGGACACCATTTCCACAATTTCAACATACAGAACGGCCGGATAAGGCGGCAAGTGGATTACTGGAGGGGAGAATCGTTCTTGTTGTGGATAACTCTCCGGGCGTGTTAATTTTGCCCGTCACTTATCAAATGTTTTTTCAGGCAGGTGACGATTACTATACCCGATTTGAAGTGGCATCATTTGCCCGTTTGCTTCGCTTTGCAGCTTCATTGTTTGCGATAGGATTTCCGGGATTGTATGTTGCCATAGCAGCATTTCATACAGAAATGCTCCCAACCTCCTTTTTGTTATCCATTGCAACAGCGCGAACTGGCATCGTCATTCCAGTTGCTTTAGAAGTTTTGCTTATGGAATTTCAGTTTGAACTATTAAAAGAAGCAGGAATTCATTTGCCCGGACAGCTCGGAGGAACAATCGGCATTGTTGGTGGTCTCATCGTAGGCCAGGCAGCAGTGGAAGCGGGAATTGTCAGTACAATCGTTGTTATCGTTGTATCTTTTACAGCTATTGCATCATTTATCGTGCCAAATGAATCCTTTGGCGCCGTATTTCGTTTGTTAAAGTTTCTTTTTATTGTTACCGCAGCAATATGGGGAATTTACGGCTATCTTCTCACTTTTGCCGCATTATTATTGCATTTATCTCAGATAGAATCCTTCGGTGTTCCATATATGCTGCCTTCTGTTTGTGGGGAAAACTTAAATTATGATGATAAAAAGGATCATTATGTTCGCTATCCATTTGCTTATATGAAAAAAAGACCAGTATTTACGAGAGAGGGCCGGAGAATTCGAAAAAGATAGATACGCTATCCCCAAATTTACAGGCAGAAGATGTAATGATTCGTGTAGGCGTGTTTGCCGGATTCGGATAGGAGAGTCGAAAAAATTTACAGGCAGAAGATGTAATGATTCATAAAAGGATGAAGAAAAGAAAACGAAAATAGAATGAAAATAAAATGGGGGACGGTCAAAGAGGAGGATGTATAAAATGTATGAAAATAAGATTTCTGCAAGGCAGTTACGCAGAATGATCTTTATAGAAACATTTGGAGCGGGAGCATTATCTATACCGACATTTGCCTGCTATAAAGAACAGAATGGCTTTTGGAGCCTGATTTTTTATGGGGTGTTTTTGGCGGGAACGATTGCCTTTTTTATTATTTTTTCTGGGAAAATAAGTGAAGAAAATTTTGAAAACAGAAAAATAGGTAAGACAGGTCTGGCAAGGAATGTAAATATCAATGTTTCAAAAATGCAAACAAGGCTTAAATCTATAAATTTTCCGGAAGTTTTACCACAGCCAATAAAATTTGTATACATGATTCGTTTTTTCATAAATGCAGTAGCACTTTTTTATTTCTTTGGTAAGACAATTCAGACTGTTTATATGCCAGAAAGCAGCTTTTTATTTATTATTTTTCCTGCTGCGATTTTGCTTTGCTACAGCTTGTATACAACATTACAAAAAAGAGCCAGATTTTTAGAAATCATTTTTCCGTGGATTATCACGACGTATTTTATTGCTGTGATTTTATCATTTATCGGAATTGAAAAAGCAATGCAGATAGGGAATGCAGGAGAACTCTGGCAAGGAATTCTTTCAGATAATATTTTCCGAAGCATGGGAAACGGATATTTGATGTTACTGTGCAGCAGTCCAATAGAATTTCTCTTGTTTTTGAGGCCTGCTGCCGAAGAAAGAGGAACCGAAACAAAAAATAGAAAAGTAGAGGACAAAAATAATAAAGAAGGTAAAGATGATAAAGCAATACGGGACATAATAACAGCCGTCGCAGGTGCAATTCTCTGTAATGTTTTATTTTGTTTCCTTTCCGTGCGAACACTTGGCCCAACTCTCACAAGCCAGTCAGAATGGCCAGTCATCAAAATGATGCAGCTAATCCGAATGCCGGGCGGGTTCTTAGAACGATTTGATATCCTGCCGATTATATTTTGGATACTGTGCATGATGGCGGTTTTAAGCGGTTATCTCTATTATGGATGGAGTATTTTTCAAACACGCTCTAGAGGATGTTTGAAAAATTTTTTAGGAATTACTTTTGTCTGCTTAGTGCTCTTGACTTGCGTTGTGGAAAAACACACTCTTTTGTGGACGTTTTATCTCAAATATAAGGCATTTGTGGATTTCCCGCTGTCCTTAATATTGCCACTTGTAGTTTGGCTTTTTAAAAGACAGAAAGATTTCAATTATCAAGAAAAAACAGAAAAAGATAAAGAAGAAAGAAAAAATATCGCAAAATATAGGAACAATAAGCAGGCAAAGTATTTTGCAGGAATAACTCTTTTAATCTTTTTCCCAATTCTTTTTTCCTTAACTGGCTGCCAGCGCCTTACCGATGTAGAAGAAAAAAACTATATCTTATCCATGTACGTCGATTATTCCTCTGATGAAGAAAATGCTTATCAGTTTTGGATAGCTCGGGCAAATTTAAGCGAAATGGAGGGGCAAAGCGACGAAATTCCCTGCCAGATCACAAAAATAGAAGTCCAGAATCTACAGCAATTAGAAGAAAAATACTTGGAAACAGTCCCCGGAAAAACCGAGTGGAATCATATTTATACAATTTTCTTAGGCTCGGGAATAGCAGCAAATAAAACAGCATGCACTCATCTGCTAAAAGAATGGGATAATGAGTGGCAGAAATCTCCGAATGTCCTTCTGGCACTATGCCCCGAAAACCCGAAAGAACTATACAAAATAAAAAATATTCCTGCCGGAGCAGCAGGACAGGAAATAAACCTTCTCGCAGAACAAAACAAAGAAAAATATTCCGGACAAATCTGCGAAACGCCAATAGACTACCTTCGTGCCAAACAGCAGCAAGAGGATAAAATTACACTGTACCGGGTTACTATAGAAAACGGGAATTTAAAAATAATGACAGACGAACTCTGAAAGATACCGCATTCCTATTTGTGACTTTAGTCGCGGCAGGTTGGATGTTCACTCCTACTCTCACATCCAACCTTTGCTCCGAGGCCACAAATAGGAATGCGGTATCTTTCAGAGTTCTGACTATGACTGAAGCAGTTAATTTGACAAATCTATAACTATTACCATTTGATTTAACAAAATTCAGCCGAAAAAACAGTGAAGAAGATAAGAGCCGGAAGAGAGATTCAACTAAAAACAGCCAAAGACAGCCACCGAAGAGAACCTATCCCCTATATTTGCGGCCTCGGAGCAAGGTTTGGATGTGAGCGTATAAGTGAACATTCAAACCGCCGTGACTAAAGTCGCAAATATAGGGGATAGGTTCTCTTCGGTGGCGTCTGTTTACCTGTTTATTCCTCAAATTAAATGGTAATACTCCACCTATGAAGACTTTTAATAAAATAACAATATCATTCACACTTTTAATATGTTTACTATTTAGTTACAGCCTGCTGTATCAGGTATATTTAGAACAAACCGGTCCAATATACGATAACACTCTGCGATTTCATGTGAGAGCAGATTCTGATAAAAAGGAAGCCCAGGAAAGAAAGCTTATTGTCAGAGATGCGGTACTGCGTTATGTAAAGGAGGATGTATACAGAGCAGACTCCGCACAGGAATTGAAACAGAATCTTGCAGAAAAAACAGAAGAAATCGCACAGGTGGCAGCGAACGCTTCAGACGGGAAGCCTGTCCGTGTTTACTTTACCAAAGAAAGATTTCCAATACGCCATTACGGAACTGCTATTTTCCCCGCAGGAGAATATCAGGCACTCCGGGTAGATATTGGCAAGGCTGCCGGACATAACTGGTGGTGTGCATTCTATCCCAACCTCTGCTACACCCCGGAAAAAAACTTTACCCTCTCCGAAAGCGGAAAAAAACAGTGGAAAAAGATCACAGAATTAACTCAGGGAAAATGGCTGGAAAAAACAAAACATTATTTCACCAAATTAAAGAAGTTTCTGCCCTATTGGGCGAAAAGGAGCGTTTAGCACAACAGAATAAAATCAATACATTCTTCGGATGCTTTCTTCGTTACCAATAGCTTTAGCTAGCCGGCAAAAACATCTGTTTCTTTCTTGGAACTTTCCACCAAATGCGGTATAATCTTAAGTAACATTATCATAGGACGGTAACGTGAGAATGAAGAATAAAAAACAGATTATTTCTCGTCTATTATGGATAGGAAACATTTTTTTACTTATATTTTGCCTGGCAGGATGTGGGACTTCTGGAACTGGAACATCAGAGTCAGGAACAGAGCAACAGGAGAGTTCCAGCGCTGCTCCGAATTACTATCATAAAGGAAAGATTTTTCTTCCACAGGCAGATGGAAAAGTGACAGAAGAACATGAGGGCGTGAAGCTTGATTTATCGCATACAGATCAGGGATATTTTATGGCAGCGTATACGGGGAGTGCAGACAAGCTGTTGATTCAGGTAGAGGGCAGCGATAACATTCCGTATCGATATTATTTTGACCCAGATGGGAAATACAACGCTTTGCCACTGACTGCCGGAGATGGAAGTTATGCAGTAACGGCATATGAGAATGTGGGAGATAACCGATATGCGGTTGTTTTTACCAAGATAGTAGATGTGACACTGGAGAATGAAGTTCTTCCGTTTTTATATTCTAATCAGTATGTGAATTTTGATGAGAATACAAAGACTGTTGCGCTGGCGAAGAAGCTTACAAAAGGTAAGACGGAGATTGAGGCAGTGCAGGAAGTGTATGAGTATGTTATAAAGAATATTGTTTATGACGATGAAAAGGCAGCAACGGTAAAAAGTGGTTATCTGCCGAATGTGGATGACACACTGAAGACCAAAAAAGGAATCTGTTTTGACTATGCGGCGCTGATGACAGCAATGCTACGGTCTTCGGGAATTCCGACGCGCCTTGATATTGGCTATGCAACGAACATTTACCATGCATGGATCAGTACTTATTTAGATGAACAGGGCTGGGTAGATAACGTCATTAAATTTGACGGAAAGAACTGGACGATGATGGATCCGACTTTTGCAGCAGGAGGCGGCGAAGGAATTCAGGATTTTATTACCGATTCCTCAAATTATAATATAGAATATATACATTAAAACAGATTACTAAAAAGTATTATTGTCTAATTCAAGAATGCCCCGGCATTCTTGAATTACTTAAGCGATTATTTGAGTTTAAAAGAGCTGGTTTCTATAAGGCGGATAATTTAAATGAGAATTTGCAAATATTTTTGATTTGTAAATGATTACAAGATAAATATAAAATAAATACATATGAAAGGACGCAAAATGTTATCAAATAGCGAAGTAGCTGTATTTTGTGAGCAGAGCGGGATGATTTTGGAGTCGGGATTATCAATGCTTGAAGGCATTTCCATTATGGAAGAGGATGTGGAGCCGCACAATACAGAATATAAAAAAATGTATGAGGATATGAGAATGTGTCTTGAAGAAACAGGTATCTTTCATGAGGCACTTACAAAAACTGGACTTTTTCCAAGTTATGTGATTCAAATGACGAAAATAGGAGAGGAAACAGGTAATCTGGATGTTGTGATGAAAGGGCTTGCCGCATATTATGAGCGGGAAGAGAATACGATGCAGGATATTAAGAGTGCGATTTCTTATCCTTTAATGATTCTATGTATGCTTCTTGCAATTATGCTCGTGATGGTTGTAAAGGTTGTACCGGTATTTAATCAGGTGTATGAGCAGCTTGGAACGCAGATTACTGGGCCAGGTGCCGTTCTTTTAAAGGCAGGAGAAGCTTTGAAACAGTACTGGATTATTCCGACAGTACTTCTTTGCGTATTTGCAGTCGGGGTATGGTGGCTCTTAAAAACAACAAAAGGCAATATGGCATTACGCAGACTGACAGGAAAGGTTTTTTCTACAAAGTCTATTGTAAAAAGACTGAATAGTGCCAGAGTATCGTCTGCTTTTTCTATGGCATTACAGAGCGGTATGGATTATGGACGTTCCTTTGACATGGCAGCAACCTTGCTTGAAAATGATGAGGAAACGAAGCAAAAGTTAATGAACTGCAAAGAAAAAATGTTTGAAGGAGAGTCTTTTTCTAAAGTAATCAGGGAAACAGAAATTTATTCCCCGCTTCAGTCAAGGATGATCATGATTGCAGAAAGAACGGGAGAGGCAGATCAGGCACTTTCTAAAATTGCAGTACAGATTGATGGTGAAGTAACTGCAGATATTCAGAATTTTGTATCAGTTATTGAACCAACACTTGTCATTGTGCTTTCTGTGCTTGTCGGAGGAATGTTACTATCCGTAATGATGCCTCTTATGGGGATACTTTCCGTGATTGGATAGCAGGTGATGAATTACGATGGAACAGAATGTAGAAAAAAAGAAAAAAGATTATAAAAAAGGATATATTTTGCCGGTATGCATTTTCATTTTGATGATGGTAATGTTATTTTATGGAGTGAATTCTGTGACGAATGCTACAGCACAAAAAGAGCAGGAAAGCCTGAAAAATGCAGTAGTTCAGTCAGCAGTACATTGTTATTCTGTAGAGGGAGCCTATCCAGATTCACTTGATTATCTGAAAAAGCATTATGGAATCACATGGGATGAAAGCAAGTATAAAGTGACCTATGAGATTATTGCTAAAAACATCAGACCGGAGGTCAAAGTGATACCTTTACAGGAAAGTAAAAAATGAAGAAGAAAAATTATGAGGGCAAAAACTTATTGAATCAAAGATAATTATGAAATTAAGAATTTATTAAATCGAAGATAAAAAGTAGGAGAATTGAAATTTAGAAGGGAAAAAGTCAATAAGTTAAAATCATGAGAGTAAAAGTATAAAAATAACTATAATAAAAAGAAAAGGGAAGCACTATGAACAATAAACAAAAACAAATACATACAATTGATACGGTTTTTCCTTTGATTTTTATTCTTCTTTTTGGATTTTGTGCACTGGCATTGGTTCTTTCCGGTGCCCATGTATACCAGGATACAACGGATGGATTAAAGCAGAATTATACTATTCGGACAGCGGCAACGTATTTGCAGGAAAAGGTGCGGGAGTACAGCAGTGAATCTCAGGTAGAAGTTCTTTCACAAGACGGGCAGACAGTAATTGCACTTTATGAAGAGGGCGATAGCGACTATGTGACATACATTTATTTGTATAAAGGCAAGCTGCGGGAACTTTTTACAAAAAAAGGACGTGATGTTGTCTGGAGCAGCGGGCAGGAACTTGTTTCAGCAGATACATTTTCTGTTACGAAGCAAAAGGAGGATTTGTTGCAGATAGAACTTAGCGGAGACGGACAAGAAGAATTATTGTATATAAGAATATACGGGGAAGATAGCAAATGAAACGAGTAAGACATTCCAGATCGGGATTATTTTTAATTGAATTAATGATCTGTATTTTATTTTTTTCCATTACAGCGGGAATTTGTATACAGTTTTTTGTAAAGTCCCACAATATGAGTCAGGATGCAAAAAATCTGTATCAGGCTCAGCAGGAAGCGGCATCTATGGCAGAAATTTTAGAAAAGGATATAGATTCTCTGGATAATATTTCTGTTTATTATGATAAAGACTGGAATCAGTGTGATAAAGAAGAAAAGATGTACTGGCTGGAAGTAACGCAGGCACAGAATCAGGCGCAGGAAGACGATTTAAAAAAGGTAAAAATTGCGGTGTATTCTGGAGAGAATTCTAAAGGAGAAAGTTCGAAAAAAGAAGAAATCTATCATTTGAACCTGAGTATTTATATACCCTAAAAGAACGAGATATCATGGACAAGTACATTCCAGAGTCAACTACCCACGACCTAAAGGTCATGGGTTTGTAACTGCCCAGTCGCACTAACGGCTTACATCTCCGACCTTTAATCTCCGATAGATATTGCTAGCATATTGGGTAACAGTTAACAAGGCTCCTCCCACCACCTAAAGGTAGTGGGTTTCCGCCTATGGCAAACGAAAGGATTTTATTTATGAAGAAAAGAGAAATCCCTGTAATGAATGTCGGTATCTCACTTATCATTTTAATTTTTATGAATATTTGCCTTGCTGCATTTGCTGTTCTGTCTCTGGAAAATGCAGTTTCAGACTATTCTCTTAGTAAAAAGACAGCAAAGCATACCACACAATATTACGAGGCAGTGAATAATGTGCAGGAGCTGCTGGCGAAGGAGAATCAGGAACTTCGGGAAAAAGCAGAAACAAAAACTGCGGAGGCTAAGAGTAGTCAAAAAAAAGCAGAAATAAAAACTGCGGAGACTAAGAGTACCGAGAAAAAGATAAAAGTGAAAACTGTAAAGAATATGCAGAAGCAGTCTCAGAAGGATATTAAAAAAGTTGCGAAAAGCCAGATAAAGTTGACAGAAAGCGTTTCAAAGAGCCAGCAGCTCGTTGTTACATTACAGCTAGATGAAACAGGAGGTTATCCACAGTATTACATACAAAAATGGAAACTTTGCTCATCAGATGACTGGCAGGCCGATGATTCTCTGGATGTATATCAGAGTGGCGAATAACATTATAACATTGGAGGGGAGACGAAATGGGAATACAGGAATATTTACAGGAAGCAACGGGAAAGGGTGCATCTGATTTATTTATCGTAGCCGGATTACCTTTAACTTATAAAATTAATCGAAAGATGATAAGGGTGGGGGATCGTCTGATGCCAGAAGATACCCGTAAGTTAATAGAAGATATTTATGTGATTGCACAGGAAAGAAAGATAGAAACATTAGAGAAAAATGGAGATGATGACTTTTCCTTCTCTATTCCAAACTTAGGAAGATTCCGTGTTTCTACTTATCGTCAGAGAGGCTCTCTGGCAGCAGTAATCCGTCTGATTGCATTCCGGCTTCCAAATCCAGAAGAGCTTAGTATCCCATCTCAGATTATGCAGCTTGCAGAATACAGAAAGGGTCTTGTTCTTGTAACAGGTTCCGCAGGAAGTGGAAAGTCTACAACACTTGCCTGTCTGATTGAACAGATTAACAGCACGAGGGAAGAACATATCATTACATTGGAAGACCCTCTGGAATTTTTGCATCGTCATAAAAAGAGTATTGTAAGCCAGCGTGAGGTGAGTTCTGATACAGAAAGCTATAAAGTAGCGCTCAGGGCTTCTCTTCGTCAGAGCCCCGATGTTATCCTCCTTGGAGAGATGCGTGACTATGAGACTATTAATATTGCGATGACAGCCGCAGAAACGGGACATCTTGTTTTTTCTACACTTCATACACTGGGGGCAGCCAACGCGGTAGACCGAATTATTGATGTATTTCCGGCTAATCAGCAAAGACAGATTATCGTACAGCTTGCCTCCGTACTGAATGCGGTTGTTTCCCAGCAGCTTTTACCAGATAAAGAAGGGAAACTCATTCCGGCATTTGAACTTATGACAGTCAACCGTGCGATTAAAAATATGATTCGAGATAATAAAGTGCATCAGATAGATGGACTCATCGGTTCTTCTGGGCAGGAGAAAATGTTCTCAATGGATTCGTATATTACAAAGTTATATAAAGAAGGGAAAATAACGAGGGAGACGGCACTGGATTATGCAACGGCTCCGGAATTAATGGCACAAAAGCTTTTAGAGCGTGTTTGAAAAATCATTCCAGCAACCTGCACGCCTCAATTTACGGTATATTTTGCCTTCATTCAGTTGACGTAGCCCGCTACGCCGCCCTCATTCAGGCGAAATCTCCCGCAAATTGCGACGCACATCTTGCAGAAAGCATTTTTCAAACACGCTCCAGGCATGTCTGAAAAATGTTTTTTAAACATTTTCTGGGTGAAGGGAATCTCAGTTATATGTATTTATATATATAATAGGGATTTTTTATGTTATTTTTCTTTTGAAAAGTGCTTCGGGATAAGGAGGGACGGTTTTGAAGAGCGGAAATAAAAAGGGAATTCTCTTACTAATATTTATCAGCATTATTTTGTGTGTGGCCTGTCTTATAGAGTATGCCCTGCTTTCCAGCAGCCGGGAGCAGAACCGAAAGTTGCGATCGGGTCAGGTGCAGGCAGAGAATAGCAGAAAAGCGACTGCTGCAAAGAAAAAGCAGGAACTGGCGGGAGATGGTGTAAAAGCGCATGGAAAGCTTTCTGTAAAAGGAATTGATTTGACGGATAAAAACGGAGATAAAGTGCAGCTCCGGGGAATGAGCAGTCATGGGCTTTTATGGTATCCAGAATACACCAATTATGCCTCGATTTATGAGACAAAGAAGCATGGAGCAAATATGTTTCGTATTGCGATGTATTCAGATGATGGAAATGGAGGATATATTCAAAATCCAGAACTTAGCTGGAAGCTGATGCAGGCAGCGATAGAGAATACATTAGCAGCAGATATGTATGCAGTTGTAGACTGGCATGTGCTCCGGGAACAGAATCCACTTCATAATGTTGATAAGGCAAAGGAATTTTTTTCAAAAGTTTCTGCTCTTTATGGAGATGAAGCAGGGGTAATCTACGAAATCTGTAACGAACCGAATGGAGACACTACCTGGGAAGACATTGTAGAATATGCCAGTCAGGTAATCCCTGTGATTCGGGAGAATGCTTCAGATGCAGTTATTTTGGTGGGAACACCGGATTACAGTTACTCGATTACAAAGGTAAAAAAAGATGCATTGCCATATTCTAATCTAATGTACAGTTATCATTTTTACGCAGGGCAGTATGACAGTGCCTATAAAAATATGATAGAAGATTGTCAGAAAGATGGAATTCCAATTTTTGTATCTGAGTGGGGAATCAATACAGAACAGGGAGGACAGGATGCGCTAAAGCAGGGAACAGAATTTGCCGATTACTTAAATCAGAATGGAATCAGCTTTGCCGCATGGTCATTGTGTAATAAAGACGAGGTGTTTTCTTCCTTAAAGCCAGAATGTAATAAATATGCAAGCTGGAAAGAAGAAGATTTTACAGAGGTCGGAAAGATTTTATTTTCTGCTTTAAAAGGGAGATAAAAAGTGAATTTTGAATTTAGAGAGATAAGAAGTTTGCAGGCAGAAGGCTTGCCAGGAAGAACAGGAAGGTTATCATTCTAAATTGTTATTATAATTGATAGAAATAGCAGCTGGAGAAGGTGAGGACAGACATATGGAGAAAAAACAAGGTGGCACAAAGAAAAAGAATACAGGATGGAATAAGTTTTTTATTATCCTCACAATGATTTTTACATTAGATTATCTGATCTGGCGAATCTTTTTTACCATACCGAAAGAAGAGGGTATAGTATCCATCGTTTTCTGGGCAATTCTTCTTCTTGCAGAATGTGTGGGACTGCTGGAGATGGCAGTACATTTTTATAATATGTACGACTATGACCGGATAAAATTACACCCGCCTTACATGAAAAAAGAAGATTTTCCGGAAGTTGATATATTTATTCCAACAATTAATGAAGAGGTTCCGCTGTTAGAAAAAACATTGATTGCCTGCAAGCAGATGGAATATCCAGACCCGAATAAGGTTCATATTTATCTCTGTGATGATGGGAATCGTCAGGAAGTGAAGGAACTGGCAGAAAGATTGTACATAAATTATATAACGCGGGAAGAGCATAAGGATGCCAAAGCCGGCAATTTAAATCATGCCTTGCAGCTATCCCAGTCACCTTATATTGCAGTATTTGATGCAGATATGATGCCAAAGAAAAAGTTTCTTATGAAGACAATCCCGTGGTTTGGTAAGGAAAGGACAGGCTTTGTCCAGACTCCGCAGAATTTCTGTTATCCAGACTTGTTTCAGTATAATCTTTATGCTGCAGATCACATTCCAAATGAGCAGGATTATTTTTATAAAGTAGTGCAGGTGGCGAAAAATAAGTCAAATAGTGTTATTTTCGGAGGGTCTAACGCTGTACTTTCCCGAAAGGCATTAGAAGAAACCGGTGGTTTTGTTACCGGTGTTGTCACGGAAGACTTTGCGACAGGGATTGAAATTGAAAAGAAAGGATATAAGGGCATTGCCATTCCTGAAGTGCTCGCAAGTGGGATGCCGCCAATGACATTTAAAGAACTGGTCGGACAGCGAAGAAGATGGGCAAAAGGCTGTATACAATCTGGAAAAAAGACCCATTTCCTGTTTTCAAAGAAATTAACTTTTTTACAGAAGTTAAATTATCTGACGGCAATCAGCTATTGGTACACACCCGTAAAACGGCTCATCTATTTTATGGCACCGTTACTTTTCGCATTTTTTGGAATCATGATAGTGAAATGCCGCCTGTATCAGGTGTTTCTGTTCTGGCTGCCAATGTATATCTCCGGAAATATCTGTATGCGTCGCTTTTCAAGAAATATCCGTACAACAAAATGGACAGATATTTATGAAACCACATTGGCACCATGGCTTTTGCCGACCGTTCTTGCAGCAGGTATTGGAAAGACAGAGAGCCTTTTTCGAGTAACCGATAAATCAACGGAAACAGAGAATAACAGTGCATTTCGTTATACCATACCGTACCTTTGCGGAATCACACTTTCGATTATTGGTATTGTGCGGCTGGTTGGTTTATCTGGAAGAGAGCAGACATTTACTTACTGCGTTATTCTTTTCTGGCTGTTTTTAAACCTTTATTTTATGGTAATGGCACTATATATAGCCGCTGGCAGAAAGATAAAGACAGATTACCAGATACAGAATATATCTGCCGGGGCAATCTTTACATTGAAAGCAGAAATGCAAACAGAAATAAAAGCAGAAGCAAAATTGAAAGCAAAAATGCAAACAGAATCGAAAGGACAATCGCGCATAAAGAGATACACAGCACAGTGTAAGGGCTTTTCCGATCACTTTGTTTTAGTAGAAATTCCGTTACTAAAAGACAGTGATATAAAAGATATGAAGGAAAGAAAAGAGAATACAGGGAAAGAACTCACAAAAAGAGAATACGGAAAAGAATCTGAGAGAAAAGAAGTCACAGTGAGAAAGAGTGGGAGAGAAGAATCGAAAGGAATTAACAAAGGAGAAATCGCAGAGAAATCTCTTTTGAAGGGAATTATTTTTCTAAAAGAAACAGAAATCACACTTTGCCTAAAGAGAGGACTTCTTCAAAACAGCGATAATAGGCAATATTTATTTGAAATAGACTGGACAAACATAGATACTGACACACGTTGCTGCTATATGAATTTCCTGTATAACCGTGCACCGGTACTTCCACAGGAATTAAAAAGAAATAGAATATTTGATGAATGTATAACCGCGCTCATTTCTCGTCTGACAAACGAGTGAGAATAAAAAACATTAAAAAATGAATGATACTTGCACAATTTTTCATGTGATGAATTTGATGAGTACATTCAAAAGAAAAGGAGGAGTAGCATGAAACAAAAACTAATGAGTAGCATAGGAGGATGCCTGTTGCTTGCATTCCTGCTGTTAGCCTTCCCGATAAGAGGACAGGCGGCAGATTCCATTACAGTTACAGATGATGACAATGGGGTGAAAGTACAGTACGAATTAAGCCAGCGTAGGGATTCTGCGGATACTTACAGTGCTGCGATCAGCTTTGCTGATGAAGACGCACAACCCAAAGAATTGCATATTAAGTCTAAAGTAACAGATGAAAATGGGACTTCTTATGCAATCAGAGACATTAAAAGCGTTGCCTATAAGGATAGTCTTGAATCAGTGAAGATTGAAGAAGGCATCACATCAATGGCTGAAGGAGTCTGGGGAAAAGGGTATGCTGACAGTGATACCGTCACGATTTCCTTTCCATCTACATTAGAAGATGTAGAAGACGGTTTTCTGAACTGGGATAAGCATCCGGATTCCGTTATCGTTCCAACGTGGCTATCTAAAATGAAGCCGGAAAATGGGGTTGTATATGCAGGGAAAGTAGCAGTTTATGTGCCAGAGGCAGAAAAAGTATCGGAAATTACTTTTAAAGACGGATGTACAAAGATTGCACACAAAGCACTTTTCAAAAATACAGATGTTAAGAAAGTAAATATCCCGGCATCCGTCAAAGCAATCGGTGGGGCAGCATTTGCCGGCTGTACGAATCTTTCACAGGTGAACTTTGCGGCAGATGCACAGATAGAAGATTTGGATTGGAGAGCATTTTATGACTGTACAGCATTAACTTCTATTAAAATTCCGGACAGTGTAACTCGGATTGGAACAGAAACTTTCTCCGGCTGTACCAGTCTGGCAACAATTGATATTTCAAAAGAGAGCAAACTTACAAAGATAGAATATGGAGCATTTGGGTATTATCCATATAAAATTGATTTAAAGAGCCTTGGTAACTTTTATGATATAAATCCATCTGGCCCCTCAACAAGTGCTCAGGGAGTAAAGGTGAAAGAAATTTATCTTCCGAAAGAATCAATTAAAAACTATGGAGGAGGATCGGCAGCAGGGCTTTTTGCTGGCTGTACCACTTTAGAAAAAGTAACGATAGGAAGCTCTGGAGATGCAAAAGCAGAATTAACAAAAGCAGAATTACCATATGAAATGTTTGCCGGATGTACTAATTTGACAACGGTTAATATGGATAAAAATGTAAAAACGATTGGAACAGCAGCCTTTGCTGAATGTACTGGTTTAAAATCTATTGATTTAACAGAAGTAAAAGAGGTTATGTCCTATGCTTTTATAAAAGCCGGATTGTCAGAAGTAACGATTCCATCTTCTGTAGAAAAAATTGGTGCAATAACTTTTGGCGGCTGTACCAGCTTAGAAACAATGACTTTGGAAAGCCGATTGTCTGGAGAGGATTTGGGGTTCAGAAAAATGGTGAGCATTTTGGGCAATTTTTCCTATGTGAAGGGTGAGTATTCTTATAATATGCATACCAGCAGCGAGCAGGTAAATAATCCGATAAGAAGCAATGAAGAATTCAGAGAAAAATATCCAGGACAGACAGCGATAAAGACTTTAATTATAAAGAATGATGGAGTGGGGACTGCATTAGATAACAGCAGTGCTTTTGCGGCACATATTGTTTCATTAGAGAACGTAACACTTCCAGAGGGAATGGAGACAATCCCGAGTGGAGCATTTAAGCAATGCTTTAGTTTAAAAAAGGTTGTTCTTCCATCAAGCATAAAAACAATTGGGAATAATGCATTTGATTCTGATGTTAATCTTGATATTGATTTTACAAAGCTTACAAATCTGACTTCGATTGGAGACTATGCATTTTCTATAATTAATGCCAATGGAGGAAATTCTGCTGAAGGAGACTCTTATACAAAATATAAAGATGAAATTAAAAATGGTGGAATAAAAAATATTATTCTTCCAGAATCCGTAAAGACAATTGGAAGTAGAGCATTCTTTGGACAAAGAAATGTAAAGAAAATAGTAATTCCAAAGAGTGTAACATCTATACAAGGACAAGCTTTTCAGATGATTCCAGCTCTGGAAGAGTTAGAAGTTTATGCTTCGCTTGATAAGGTCAGTGGCAGTAGCTTTAATGAGGTATTCTGGAGCAATACACGAAATGACAGTACAGGTAAATTAAAGAAAGTTATACTCGGTGAGAGCTATTCGGCAACTGGAAAAATTGGTTCTGCTTTATTCTATGGATTAGATTTTGATGAAATTGATATCCAGATGAACAATATTCAGAATCTTGGAAGTTCTATGTTCATGAAAAATAAGAAGCTGAAATCTTTTACCGTTCCAAAAACTGTAAAAGTAATCAATCAGGCAGCATTTTATGAAACAACAGCACTGAAGGATATAACAATTCCTAAGAATGTTCAGACAATGGATGTAGAAGCATTCCGAAAGAGTGGATTAGAGAAAATATGGATTCTGAATAAAGATCTTGTAATCAAAGAACCAACAACAGAAGATGTTACAGAAGAGGAATCAGCAGCAAAAACAAAAGTTTATATATATGATCCAAAAGAGACAGTTAAAGACTTTATTGCTATTCCAAAAGATGTCACAATTTATGGATATGCAGGTTCAACAGCAGAAGCTTATGCAAAGCAAAACGGTAATAAATTTGTTGCAATAAATCCTGAGAATAAAGTAATCTTTGATTCTGTAGGAGGAAGCAAGGTAGAAGAACAGACCATAGAATGTGGAGAATTTGCCAAGAAACCGACAGATCCGGCAAAGGAAGGGTATACTTTCAAAGGCTGGTATACGAATAAAGAATGTACGAATGCATTTGACTTTGATAAAGATAGTATCAAGGAAGAAACAACTCTCTATGCGAAATGGGAAAAGAACCCTTCCAGTAAACCAGAAACAAAACCGGCAATAAAGAAAAATGCAAAAGTAACCAGTGGAAAATATATTTATAAAGTGACTAGCGTAACTAAAAAACAAAATGGTAATGTACAAGTTTGCGGTTTTGCCAAAGGAAAGAAAGCAGCAACAGTGACCATTCCATCAGCAATAATGATTAATGGAAAGAAATTTAAAGTTACATCTATCGCATCAAAAGCTTTCTTGAAGAACAAAACAGTAAAGAAAGTTGTTATCGGCAATAACGTAAAAGTTGTTGGAACAAAAGCCTTTTATAATGCAAAGAAACTGCACACGATAACAATCGGTAAGAATGTTACAACAATCAAGAGTCAGGCATTTGGAAAACTTCCAAAGCTTAAAAAAGTAGTAGTGCGTAGTAAAAAGCTTAAAAAACTTAAGAAGATAAAGAAAAAAATCTTCAAACCAGTAAAGCATAAATTCACGATCAAATAGTGTTTACTAAACACGTGAATGTAAATTCGCTGATTTAACTAAAAAAGCAGTGAAAGAAATCCCTGTTATATGTATTTATATATAACAGGGATTTTTATGTCATTTTTTGTCTTGAAGAATGGTTTAGAAATGGTAGAATAATTACATGGATTTACAAAAGGGAAGGTCAGAGAAGACAAGTCTCTGGAAAGTAAATACAGAGAAGGAATATCACGAAGAGAAAGGCGGGGAGACATGGTTTCGTCATATGCAGCTTTTGGAATAGTATTTATGTTCTTTTGGGGAATTTATTATTTATGCAATAAAAATAATTGCGTAGAGTATTCTCGAATAGAACTGCTGTTATTTTATATTTTTACGAGAATTGTCCCCGTTCTCATGATTCCTGAACGAAAGACAGAGATATGGATTCTTCTGTTATTAGAATGGATTATTTTTGGATTGCTAAGCTACTATCTTTATTCAAAGAAAACTGAAAAAGTTTATATGCGTGTGATCGCTTTTTATCTGTTTTGCCCATTGTCTATTCTCTTTATTCTTTCGGGAGATAGTACGGGAATGTGTCTGTCCGTTTTGGGTATTTTGCTTCTTTGTATGGCAGACCGATATATGAAGAAAAAAGGAGGGACTCTTCTGCAATTTGTAACAGAATATTTTCTGTTAAATATTGGGATGCTGGGGTGGATTGTAGCAAAAAAAGTGATGGGGCAGAGGTTTGAAGATATTTTTTCAAAAGAGACTGTACCCATATTATATAGTATCTCAATAGTTTTGATATTTTTAGCATTAGGAATGTCAGTATATAAAATTATAAGCGGAAATTTTGGAAATAAAGGAAGTAAAGTTAGTAAAGTCTTTTCTGATGCAGATAAGAGAAAGAAAGAGAAATCTTTTAACAATGTGGAAATGGATAATATAGAACAGGTGGAAGGATGGAGCAGTGTAAAGGCTGTCAGGAAGAGAAGATTTAGCACAAGAGATATCGTGCTGATGTTAGTAGTGACAGGCATATTTGCTGTACTCGTTCTTTTTCGCTTAGGAAGTCATCGTGTACCGGAAACATATCAGGACTTTAAGGTTGGGGAGAAAGGCCAGAACGAAATCATACTGAATTTTAATGGCAAAGTGAACCTTTCAAAAATCTATATTTATCTTGGGTATAATTCCAAGCGGAGCATTTCTTTTTCATGCTGGGATGAAGCCAGTAAGGGGTGGAATGTATTGGATGCTAATCATAACATAGAAAGTGCTTTTGCTTGGAATGAGGTAGACTTTAATAACAGAGAATTTACTTCACTTGGAATGGTTTTAATGGAAGGGGAAGCACGTATTCATGAGATTGTATGCGTGGATAGTAATGGGAATAGGGTTTTCCCGTCTAATGCGGACAATTATCCAAATTTATTTGATGAGCAGGGACTATTTCCGGGGATAAGGACGTATTATGATCAGAGCATGTTTGATGAAGTATATCACGCACGTACCGCGTATGAATTTTTGCATCAGCTTCCGATTTATGAGAATACACATCCACCACTTGGAAAAACAATAATTTCTATTGGAATCAAAATATTTGGAATGAATCCATTTGGCTGGAGAATTATGTGTGCTATTGCGGGAATATTGATGATGCCGCTCATGTATCTTCTGGCATTTTATATGTTTCGAAAAACATCAACTGCATTTTTTGCAGCAATAATATTAGGTACAGGTTTTATGAACTTTACGCTGGCAAGAATCGCAACGTTAGATATAATTGTAGCATTTTTTGTATTGCTTATGTTCGCCCTTATGTTTGGATTTGTAAAAGCACTGGAGAAAGGGAAGAGTTTAAAAATACAGTTTTTATGGCTATTTCTCTGCGGGCTTGCAATGGGTGTTGCAATATCTGTTAAATGGACGGGAGTTTATGCATCTGTTGGAATTGCTGTGATTTATTTTGTAAATGTGTATAAATATATTGGAGGATATCGGAACATAAGTAAACAGCGGAAATATCTTGTGAAGCTTGCGGCGGCAAGTACCGTTTTCTTTATTATTTTTCCGCTTACGATTTATGTGCTTTCCTATATTCCATTTATAAAGGTATATACGGATAAAGGATTGATTCAAACAGCAATTGATAATGGAAAGCTGATGCTTAGTTATCATTCAGTTACAGTTTTTGAACATCCATATTCATCAGAATGGTATGAATGGCTGTGGGATAAACGTCCGTTACTGGATTCCTATTCCATTTTAAGCAGGGACAAAATAAGCACAGTAGCAACCTTTATTAATCCGTTGTTATGCTGGGGCGGCTTTGCAGCATTATTTCACCAGATCTATTTGTGGAAAACAAGACGGTCAAATAATTCAGTATTTCTTGTTCTTGCCTATGCATCGGTTATGCTCCCATGGCTGTTTATTCACAGAACAGTGTTTATTTATCAGTATTTTCTCGGAATGATATTCCTGGTGTTAATGATTGCGAACTCCTTTAGCCATTGTTTAAAAGGAAGAAAATATATGGTGATTACAGGAGGGATGTCTATCGTATTATTTGTTTTGTTTTATCCAGTACTATCAGGAATGGGTGTAAATATAGACTTTGTTAATCAGATATTAGAATGGCTTCCAACATGGAGCCTGGCATTATAGAGCCTGATAATAATGCTGGGGGTACTTCATCAGTTCCTGCCTGATGTATTGCCTGATTCCAGTTTTATTATAAATGACATGACGTAAGAGACATAAAGAGGAATGTGTATTTGTGAGAGGAAATGAAAAGACATGAAAAAGAGAATAGGTGCAGTCCTTATGGGAGTGCTGTTAAGTACTTCTTTGATAGGAACAAATGTATTTGCTGAAGGGACGGAGCCGCCAGCAGAGTCAGAAACAGTTTTTGAAATTGTAGAAGGTGCAGCTGGTACTTATGTAAAGGGAAGTAAAAAAGACCATCTTATGAAGGTGCGTATATCTACAACAGCAGAAAAGATACATAAAGTAACAGTTGATAATAAAGAGTTGGATAGAGATAATTGGAATGATGGTAATTCAGAGGAAGTTCCGCCAACAACGGATACACCAGTGACATCGGAGGCACCAGCAGTGACATCAGAAGCACCAGCAGTGACATCAGAGGCACCAGCAGTGACATCAGAGGCACCAGCAGTGACATCAGAGGCACCAGCAGTGACATCAGAGGGACCATCGACATCATGGGCACCATCGCCATCAGAGGCACCAGCGCCAACAACGGACGCATCATGGGCACCAGCACGAAAAGTTAAAAAATCTTCAGTAAAAAGTTACAATATACTTACGCCAATAAATGTACAGGCGGCAGAGACAGAGACAAAAATTGTCCCAGTAACAATTAAAGGTACCTATTTAGAAACATTATCTCTTGGAGAGCATACGGTTTCTGCGTATATATTAGATGCGGGAGTAGAAAAGAGTGTTACAGCTACAATTAATGTAGTGGCACAGGAGACAACAAGTGAGGCACCAGCAACAAGCGAGGCACCAGCAACAAGTGAGGCACCAGAAGCGACAACGGAAGAAGAAGATACAGAGGATGAATCTTCAACAACAAAGAAGGATAATACAACTTCTACGAAAAAGAAAACATCTAAGAAAAGTAAAAGCTCTAAGACTGGTGATAACAGCCAGATTATGCTCTATCTTGCTATTGCACTTGTAAGTGGATGCGCTATTGTTTATTTTGCAAGAAAAAAAGCAACAAAATAATTAATGTAAATCAGAATACACATTTATAATATAATAATTTAAGCAGGAACCCAATACTTACCAGAAGTATTGGGAACAAAAAGAGAGAGATCTGTGGATGTTTATCTTTCCGCACACTAATGTTTTGTGAAGTCTCTCTCTTTTGTTAAAAAACGCAATACATTATCAGGGGATGAATTGTAAATGAAAAATGTAGAACAAGAGGTTAAGAGCTGGATTGAAAAGAAAATAATATATATTGCATTTATTGCGATATTTTTATTGGGAATTGCAGTCAGAATTATGCTGCGAAAGTTTGTATCAAGGGATGCCCAAATATTTTTGCTTCCATGGTATGAAGAAATCAAATCTAATGGAGGAATAAGTAGTCTTGGAAAACAAGTTGGAAATTATAATTTATTATATCAGTTTTTTATTGCAATATTTACTTATTTACCAGTAAATCCGTTGTATTTATATAAAATTTTTTCCATAATATTTGATATTGCATTAGCAATAATGGGAGGAATCTGGGCAAAAAATATATGGAAGAAAAATGCTTTGGAATGTTTTTTAATCTTTGGATGTATTTTTATGTCCCCTGTTGTAATATTAAATTCATCATTTTGGGCGCAATGTGATTCAATATATTGCTTTTTTTGTATTGTGACACTTTACTTATTATTTCAGAAAAAATATTGGCTGGCAATGTTTTTCTGGGGTGCTGCATTTTCATTTAAGCTTCAGGCAGTGTTTATTTTACCAATGATCATGTTAATGTACATAAAGAATAAAGACTTCCCATTAAAAAAGTTTGTTGGAAGTATTGTCTCAATAGTATGCCTTGCTTTGCCAGGGATACTAAATGGCAGAAATATTTTAGATATATTAAAAATATATTTTGGTCAGGTAAGTGGAGATGCCGATAGTATTTTTTATAATTATCCAGGAATTTGCAATATATTTATTAATGCTGATAGTGCATCGGACAATAGAATGTATATTAAGAGCTTGTGTTTGATATTAGCATTTTGTGTATTGGGAATGTTCTGCGTATGGGTAATATATCAGAAAATAGAATTTACAAGTTATACATTTACCTTTACTGCATTTATTTTAACATACACAGCAGTTATTTTTTTACCAGGAATGCATGAAAGATATGGATATGTATATGAAATTCTGGCAATTTTACTTATGATATATGATAAAAGAACAATGTTTTTGAGTATAGCTTTGCAATTATGTACTGTAATTACTTATAGCAGCTATTTGTTTCAAAAAGGATACAATGTTACAATAATGTCAATAATTAACTTTGCAATATATCTGATATATGTTTGGTATTATATTGTTAGATTAAAAAAAGAAAGCATTAAAGATTGCTGAGGAAGAAACAGGGATATAATTCAATTGTAAAAGGAAAATAGAAATATGAATAATGTATTGAATGAGGGAAAAGAGGATTTTTCTAAACCAATATTATGGATAGTAATCCCATGTTACAATGAAGAAGATGTGCTTCCAATCACAGCACCTATGTTTTTAGAACAGATTCAGACAATGATTTCAAAGAAGAAAATCAGTGCGAAAAGCAGGATTTTATTTGTAAATGATGGATCGAAGGATTCGACATGGGATATTATATGTAAGCTGGCACAGGAAGATGAACATTATATTGGAATTAGTCAGAGCAGAAACAGAGGGCATCAGAATGCTGTACTTGCGGGTTTGATGGAAGCAAGGGATGTTTGTGATATTACAATTTCCATTGATTGTGATGGTCAGGATGATATTACAGCAATGGAGAGGATGGCAGATGAATATTTAGCTGGAGCAGAAGTAGTATATGGTGTTAGAAGTAAGCGTGATACAGATACATTTTTTAAAAGGTTTACAGCAGAAAGTTTTTATAAACTTCTTGATAAGATGGGAGTAGAAACAGTTTATAATCATGCTGATTACAGATTGATCAGCGCGAGAGTATTGCAGGAGTTTGCAGGCTTTCAGGAAGTAAATATTTTTTTAAGAGGTATGATTCCGCTTGTGGGATATAAAAATGCTACTGTTTATTATGAACGTCACGAAAGAATTGCGGGAGAAAGTCACTATCCGTTGAGTAAAATGATTGCCATTGCAGTTGATGGAATAACCAGTTTGTCCGTCAGGCCTATTTCTATTATAACAGGAACTGGCTGTGTAGTGAGTCTTATTGGATTTGTGGGAATTATATGGGCTATTATAACAGCTATTCTTGGGAATGCGGTGGCAGGCTGGACATCTATCGTTTGTATTGTTTGTTTTCTTGGCGGTATTCAATTACTTTCGCTTGGAGTTATTGGAGAATATATTGGAAAGATATATCTGGAATCAAAGCATCGTCCTCGATATATAATCAGTGAGAAAACATGGAAACCATATGAGAGGCATTATAAAGGATGACAAAGCCTCCGGCAGAGCGCAAAACCATTGTCCGATGGACAATGGTTTTGCACCGAGCGAAACGGAGAGTAGACTTGCAGAGATGTGCAGAAGAAGTATGTCATGCATTGCATGACGCGCATTTCGCCAATCCTCCAAAGGTTATGGTATGCATGATATATTTTGGATGCCCAGAAAAAATATTGACGTGACAAATCCTCTGTGTTATTATAAAAATAGTAAATTAATATGTTCTAGTGGGCAAACCTTGTGAAAGCAGGGGACGCAAAGCCAAGGGTCTAAGGGCATAGCCTATGACAGCCGGTTGCCGTGTTTTAATGCGTATGGATAATATTATCGAATATTATGAGTGGCCGCGTGTATCTGCTAGAGATATAGGCGGTTTTTTTGTAGAATTAAGAGGACATAGTCCTCATCCCCGCATATTCTCATAATAAACTCGTAACATTTGATAATGCCATAAGCGAGGCACTTATCAGAAAAGGAGGAGTTTTTATGAAGAAAAGAAGTAACAAGTCGTTTTTAGCTTCTGCAGCTTATTTAGTAGTAGCTCTTGTTTTATGTGCGGGTGTTATTTTTTATACAGGTAATGGCGGTACAGGATTAACAGTTGCAGATATCACAGATACTATGCCGGAGACAGGTACAGATGAGATCGTAGCTGGTGAAGAAGAAGTACCATTAGCCAGCGCACCAAAGGTTTCTGTTAAGAAGTCAACTAAGACAACGACAAAGAAGAAGACTTTAAAGAAAGCAGCGAAAAAGACTAAAACAACGACAAAGAAGAAGACTTCTAAGAAGAAGAGTACAAAGAAGACAGCTACCGTACAGACTGTAACAGAGACAACTGTTCAGACTACAGAGAAGACATCTACTAAGAAGAAATCCAAAGTACAGACAATTCGGACTACAGTAGTTACAACTGTTAAGACAACAACTCAGACATTTGGAACAACTACAACAACTACAACGAATAATGCTGCTTCTGTAGGAGCTTCTACAGCAGTTTCCAGTTCAGGATTTGCAATTTCCAAGTTCAGTGATATTAAAGGCCATGTAGATTCTAAAGTTTATGATGCCTTTGTAAACCTTGGATTTGAATTTAAGATTAATTCCGCATTAGCAACAACTGGTGTGTTTAGTACAAAGAATCATAATATCCAGTTAAAGAGAGGTCAGTCCTCATACTTACTCCATGAGTTAGGTCATTTTGTATCTGCATTAAAGGGACGCAATGGTAAGAAGATTGATCAGTCCTCAGAATTTACAAGAATTTATAATGAAGAGAAGTCCGCTTATGTAGGCAACAATAAAGCATATGTAACACAGGATACAGCAGAATACTTTGCAGAATCATTCCGTGATTACACAGAGAATCCATCTGCATTAAAGAGCCAGCGTCCTGAGACATACAGCTATATCAGTCAGATGGTAAGCTCCCTTTCCAGCAGTGATGTGAAGGCTTTCCGTAATGCATATGGATGGTATTGGAGCATCAACAAATAATATGAGTTAATTATTCTAATTTTAGATTAATTGAATAATTAAAAGGGTCAGGTAATGTAGTACCTGGCCCTTTAGTAATTTTTTAGAATAAACAGACGGTCCCAGAGAAGGACAATATATAAAAATGCTTCGTTTCACTGCACTCTTAACACTTGCTTACCGCACTCGTGTTAAGAGCTTGCTCAAAGGCACATTTTTATATATTGTCCTTCTCTGGGACCTGCCCTTGTATGGAGAAAAAATTATTAAAGGGCTGGGAAAAAATAGAGGGATGAGAGAGAGGCATGTTATTTGTTGGTTTTTTGCTTTCAGGATGCTTTTAAGGAGGAGTATGTATAAAAATTCATATAAAATATAAAATCTAATGAAAAAACCTTGACATTTTGTATAATGTGGCATATAGTTGTATATACAAGAACGACACGGAATATTTAAGGTGTTGGAGGGGGAGAAAGATGAGAAGGGAGACTATACGCTGTTTGAAAGAAACAGCAGCGAAATGCAGGCTGAATGTAGTTCGAATGTTGAGAGCCAGTGGTCATGGTCATATTGGAGGAACGTATTCTTCTATAGATATGGTTACCGCATTATATTTTTACAAGATGAATGTAAATCCAGAGAAGCCTGATTGGGAGGACAGGGACAGGTTCCTTTTATCAGCAGGACATAAGAGTATGGTACAGTACGCAGTCTTAGCTGAAAAAGGATATTTTCCAAAAGAAATTCTGGATACATACGGACATTTACATTCTAAGCTGGCAGGACATCCGAATATGCACAAGCTTCCAGGAGTAGAGGCAAGTACTGGTGCGTTGGGGCATGGCCTTTCTATTGCGACAGGAATGGCAATGGGATTACGGCTGGATAAGAAGTCATCTAAGGTATACACCATTTTAGGAGATGGAGAATTAGCGGAAGGTTCTAACTGGGAAGCAGCAGCGGCAGCAGCGCATTATAAACTGGATAATCTTACAGCAATTGTAGATTTTAACGGATTACAGATTAGTGGTAAGGTTAGCGATGTAATGGATTTTACTCCAATTGGAGATAAGTTTAGAGAATTTGGCTGGGCGGTAAGAGAAATTGATGGAAACAATATGGATGAAATCGTGGAAGCATTTGATGCATTACCATTTGAAGAAGGAAAACCATCTATGATTGTTGCTCATACCGTAAAGGCAAAGGGACTGAAAGAAGGAGAAGGCAAGGCGTCCTATCATTACTGGAATCCAAGTAAGGAAGATTGTGATGCATTAGAAAAAGATTTGATGGAACAGCTTAGGGGGTATGAAGATGAAATTTGATAATTACATGGACCCGAGAAAAACATTTGGAAAAGCTGTGACACAGGAGGCGGAAAAGAATGAGGATATTGTTGTTCTTTCTGCCGACAGTGGTAAAAGTTCTGGATTTGGAGAATTCATTGAGAAATATCCAGACAGATATTTTGAATGTGGAATCATGGAACAGGGAGTCATCGGAATTTCCTCTGGACTGGCCACTACAGGAAAAGTACCTGTTTTTTGTGCTATCGCACCGTTTGTAACGGCAAGACCATTTGAAATGTTTCGAAATGATCTTGGATACATGAACCAGAATGTAAAGGTAGTAGGCCGAAACTGTGGGATTACTTATTCCGATCTTGGTGCGACACATCATTCGTTAGAAGATTTTGCAATTGTTCGAATGATTCCGGGAGTTACTATTTTAGCACCGCAGGATCCATATGAGATTGAAGAAGCAGTAAAGGCAATGCTTTCCATGAATGGCCCGGTTTATATGCGAATCGGAAACCCAAAGATTCCGGTACTTTTTGAAAGAGAACCATTTGTCATTGGAAAAGGACGTAAGATTACAGAAGGCGAGGTACTTACGTTAATCACAACAGGTTCAATGACAATGGCGGCAATGGAGGCAGTAGAGCGATTAGAAGAAGAAGGCATCCAGGTGGAACATATAGGAATGCCAACCGTGTGGCCGATTGATGCAGAGCTTATTTGTGATTCTGTAAAGAAAACAGGCAGAGTCATGACGATAGAGGAACATTATATCAAAGGTGGATTGGGAACAATTGTCATGGAAACATTGAATAATAATGGTATAAACGTTCCGATAAAAATGCATGGAATTCCGCACTGCTATGCCAGCAATGGCCCTTATAATGAACTGATGGCTTATTATAAGTTAGATGCAGATGGAGTTTATGGGGGTATAAAAGAATTTTTAAAAAATGAGGAGGGTAACAAATGATTGATTTTTCAAAGATTAAATCCAAAAAAGAAGTAGGAAAGTGTTTTGACTATGCTATTTTACCGAAACAGACAACAGAGCAGACTATCCGTGACTGCTGTAAAGAAGCAATTAAGTATAATTGTAAGGCATTTTGTTTTTCATCTTCTTATTGGACTCCAATTGTAGCAGAAGAATTAAAGGGAACGGATATCCTGGTTGGAGCAGCGATCGGATTCCCATTTGGACAGCAGACAAGTGCAGTAAAAGCATTTGAGACAGAAGAAGCCGTTCGTATGGGTGCAACAGTGCTTGATAACTGTATGAATGTTGGAGCATTAAAAGATAAAAGATACGATGAGATTAAACAGGAATTTAAAGAGTATGTAGAAGCTGCACAGGGCGTAATGACGAAGATGATTATTGAAGTATGCTACCTGACAGATGACGAGATTAAGGCAGCATGTGAGCTTTGTATTGAGGCTGGAATTGACTGGGTTAAATCTTCCACAGGACAGTATGCAGGACCAACTCTCGAGCAGGTAATCTTAATGGCTGACTGCTGTAAGGGAACAAATACAAGAGTAAAAGTATCTGGTGTAAAAGATCCAAGACCACAGAACGCATATGTATTCTTAAGAGCAGGAGCAGACCTTATCGGAACAAGACAGGCTCCACAGATTATTGATTCCTTTGATACAATGAGAAAGATTGGAATTATTCCTCCATATGAAGGAGAATAAATAACAGCAAAGTATAGATGATTTGAAGATATGAAAACGGGAGGGCAAAGTTATGGTTGATTTATCTAAAATGACAAAATGGGATATGGGTAAATTATTTGATTTCTCTGTATTACCAAAACAGTCAACAGAAGCAGACATCAGAAGAGGGTGTCAGATTGCAAAAGAATATAACTGTAAAGCATTTTGTTTTTCATCTTCTGAATGGACTCCAATTGTAGCAGAAGAGTTAAAGGGAACAGATATCATGGTCGGAGCAGCGATCGGATTCCCATTTGGCCAGCAGTCAAGTGCAGTTAAGGCTTTTGAGACAGCTGAAGCGGTACGTTTAGGAGCAACAGTACTTGATAACTGTATGAACGTTGGAGATTTAAAAGATAAAAAATACGATAAGATTCTTGCAGAATTTAAAGAGTATGTGGATGCCGCACAGGGCGTAATGACAAAAATGATTATTGAGACCTGTTTCCTTACAAAAGAGGAAATCGTGACGGCAACAAAGTTAGTCTGTGAAGCAGGAATTGACTGGGTTAAAACATCTACAGGCCAGTATGGCGGGCCATCTGTTCAGGATGTTATGCTCATGGTAGATGCAGTAAAGGGAACAAAGACAAAGGTAAAGGTTGCGGGAGTGAAGGACCCAAGACCACAGAATGCGTTCTGTTTCATTCAGGCGGGGGCTGAATTGATTGGAACAAGAGCCGCAGTAGAAATCCTTGATGCAGTAGATGATTTAAGAAAAATCGGCTTAATACCAGCGTATACAGGAGATAAATAAGAATAAGCCGATAATTTAATATAAGGCGGCAGGCCGATATATTAAGAAAAAATACGGTTTATACATAAGGACAATATAAGGTGCTTGAACCGAGATAAGGTATAAGGGAAATACCAGTAGAGATACAAACGATATATCTTTGGAGGAGGTATTCGTTCATTTACGGAGACGTTAATTGAATAGGGAGGAGTTACATATGGCACAGTATTTAGTAGGATTAGACGGGGGAACTACAGGTTGTAAAACATGTATCTTTGATCTTGATGGAAAGTTAGTAGGAAGCGATTATCGTGAATATCCTTCTTATTATCCAGAACCAGGATGGGTAGAGCAGACTACGGAAGACTTACTTCCTAACTTTTATGACAGTATCAAGACAGCAATTAATAAATCTGGAATTAATCCGGAAGATATTATTGGATTTGGATTCTCAAGCCAGGGTTCCGTAATCGGAATGTTAGATGAGAACGGCGAATTATTAAGACCTTGGGTTGGATGGCAGGATCTTCGAGGTGAGGGCGAAGGTATTGAATACCTGACAAGCCGTATTCCAAGAAGCGAGATCTACAAACAGACAGGTGACCCGGTAGGAACTACTTTTTCCAATGCAAAACTGGCATGGCTGAAATTACATGAGCCGGAAAACTGGGAAAAGACAGCATTATTCTCCACAATGCAGGACTATTTCTTAAAACAGTTCGGAGCAGATGATTACTATACCGATTATTCTTCTGCAAGCCGTGAGGGAATGATGGATATTGATAACGAGTGCTGGTCAAAAGAAATGCATGATATTTTGGGAATCGACCTTTCAAAACGTGCAAAGATCGTGAAAGAACCAGGAAAAGTTGTAGGTCATATCGGAAAAGAAGTTTCGGAAAAGTCAGGACTTCCAGTAGGCACACCAATCTGTATGGGCGCACATGACCAGAACTGCTGTACATTCGGTGCGGGCGCAGTTGATGACGGAACTGCTGTTTTGGTAATGGGAACATTTGGCTCCTGTTTCGTAGTATCTGATAAATCCATTCGTGATCCAAAAGAAAGACTTGTAGTAAAAGGAAATCATGGATGCGGAAACTTCACCATTGAAGCATTTTCCAATACCGCTGCTTCCTCATACCGCTGGTATAGAGATACGTTCTGCGACTATGAAAAACTCATGGCAAAAGAACAGGGAGAAGACCCATATGATTTAATTAATAAACAGATCGCAACTTCACCGATTGGAGCAAATGGTATTACCTTCCTTTCATTTCTTCAGGGTGCTGGAGGAGCAAGAATCAATGGAAAAGCAAGAGGAACTTTTGTAGGAATGACACTTGGAACAAGAAAAGCAGACATGGCCCGCGCCGTTATGGAAGGAATCTGTTATGAAATGTATGATATTATTCGTGCAGAGGAAAATTCTGGAATTAAGATTGACAAGATTCGCCTGGCCGGTGGTGCTGCAAAATCCCCATTATGGTGTCAGATGATGGCAGACATTTTCAAACATCCAATCCAGATTCTTGAAAATGGAGAGGCAGGATGTCTTGGAGCAGCTCTTTACGCAGGTGTTGGAGTAGGCGCTTATAAAGACTGTCATGAGGCAGCAAAAGTAGCCAGAACTACAAAAGAATACACCCCTAATCCAGATAACTACGCAGCCTATGATGCGGCTTATAAGAGATTTTGTGATGTATATGATGCTTTAGATAAGAAGATTTTCTAAAAAATAATAGCATTTAAATAATCGTATTTAGTATATCTGATTTTTAAAAAGAATGAAAAGCCGCGCCTGGGTATCATGTGCCTGGGCGCGGCTTTTTGATATATTTATTCATTTATTTATAAATTATATTACAGATAACTATGAAAAAATGTCAGATATATTAGTATAACTTGACTATTATTAGATATTATTTTATAGTTTATTATAAGATTGTACAGGTAAGGAGAAAAATATGTTAGAGAAAAATAGTCCAAAACCATTGTACCAACAGTTAAAAGATATTCTCGTTGATGCAATAGATTCTGAAAAGTGGAAAGCGAATGAAAAGATTCCATCAGAGAATGAATTGAGTTCTATTTATGGACTGAGCAGAATGACGGTCCGTTCTGTACTTACCGATCTGGTAAAAGAAGGCCTTCTTTACAGAGTGCAGGGAAAGGGAACGTTTGTTGCAGAGAAGATTGTGACAGTCAGTCCATCCTATATCGGTATCCGTGAGCAGTTAGAGAAGATGGGATATGAGGTTGAGACAAGGATTGTTGAATGTCAGGAAGAGCGTTCAAGTGAGACAGTAGCTAAAAAGCTCAATCTTTTACCGGGAGAGTCTGTATTTAAGATTAAGAGAGTTCGTTATATTAAGGGAGATCCGATCAGTCTTCATATATCTTATATTAATGCAAGATACAAAGAAAAGCTAACAGTAGAGATGTTAGAGAAAGAACAGCTTTGTGTGCTTTTGAGCGAGAACTATGGGATTCACAAAAAGAAAGTATCCGAAACATTAGAATCTGTGGTTGCTTCTAACGAAGAAGCAGAACTTTTAGCGGTAGAAAAAGGTCACCCATTATTATTGTTAAGGGATGTTCTTTATGATGAGATTAGCCGCCCATATGAATATACGAAAGTCGTATTTCGTGGAGACCGAATTAAAATCCGTTTACAGTATGAGGAATAAAGACGATAGAATAGATGTATTAATGATTAGAAAGAATAGCGTCAGAGCGTGTTTGAAAAATCATTCCTACAACCTTCACGCCTCAATTTGCAGAAAGTATTCTTTAAATATGCTGTAGTGTTAAAGAGTGTATATTTAATTGCAACAAGAGATTTAAGTAATCTCTGGTTGCAATTTTTTTTATCTCAAAATCAAGGGTTTATGCGACTTTTTGAGAAAACGGTTTTAAAGTAGATGCAAAAAAATATCATTGTATAGCAATAATAGTCGGATTAACGGCAAAAAACTGTACAAAATCGGAGCTGGAAAAATCATGACAAATGAGACAGAAATTTCATTGGAAGAAATCAAAACAATCTTATCGAATTACAAGGGATTGAAGAAGCAGATTAGAAAACATATTTCTGATTTGTACGATGACCTGATGGACACAGATAATCTGATAGAGACTGTATCTATCAAAAAAACAGAAATATCTGAGATGGGAACAAAAGGAGGAAGTAAGAAAGACCTTTCAGATATTATTATCCGACATGAATGTATTCTAAAAAGATGGTATCGGGAGATTTCTTATGAAATTGAGTCTCTGATGAAAAAGGATGAAAAAATTCGCAGAGTATGGCTGTGTTATCAGCTTATTTCCGAAGAATGTTATGAGGTTGTCACAAAAATCTATGTGGAACATCACTCGTCTAAAGAAGTAATGACAGATTACATAGCAAGAACAGGAGAAACGTCCCGTACCTTTTTCCGATTAGTGAATAAAAGCTTAAATAACATAAAGGTAATGTATGAGAGCAGGTATTCAAATGATAATCTTTTAAAAATGTCGCTATCACAAAAAAAAGTAAGGAAGAATAAAGCCGTAACTCCTGATAGTTCGCCATATAAACAACTTTCTTTTGGGTTAGAAAATGAAAATCAGTAACAAAAGAGTTTGAGTTTATCTCAGGAGGAATGAAAATGAAAGTATATGTAATTGGAAATCTTAAAGGTGGCGTTGGAAAAACCACTACAACTGTAAATTTAGCGTATACCTATGCAGAAATGGGAGGAAGAACATTAGTGATCGACCTTGACCCACAGTGTAACTGCACCCGATTTTTTGCAAAAGTAAACGAATATAATAAAACAATTAAAGACGTTCTTGAAGCCCCTGAACATATCAATAGTGCAATCTATCGTACTAAGTATGAAGATATTGATATTATTAAAGGTTCCGTTAAGACATTGGAACAGAAATCACCATGGAGTTTAAAAGAGGCATTGGGATACATTAAGAAGGAATATGATGTCTGCCTGATTGATACCCGTCCTGTATTCGATGTATTGACGAAAAACGCATTATATGCCGCAGATGTCCTTTTAACACCTGTGAAATTTGATAACTTTTGCCGTGATAACCTCACGATGGTGGAGGACGCATACCATGAACTGAAAGAAAAAAATCCGGAACTGGAATGGAAGGTATTTGCGAACATGGTGGCAAATGTCAAAGCACAGAAAGTATCTTCTGCCGACCTGCTTGGAAAACATGATTATCCATTTATGCAATCATGTATCAGCCGGACAGCGATTGTTGATAACGCATTATCTCTCTACAAACCAGTAGCAAAACATCGTGGTGGAAGTAATGTAGCACAGGATTTCGTGGATCTGGTAGATGAACTTCTTGAGGACTAGGAGGTATCTGTTATGGCAAGGCTTGGAAACGTATTTAATAATAAAGAGGATATAAAGAAAGAAGAACAGCATCCACGAAGGACGATTAAGTGGATTCACTATACAAAATTAAAAGAAAATCCGGGGCAGTATTGTCCCGAAAGAGACAAAGAAGAAATTGAAGCACTGGCGGATCTGATTGAAGCTGCTGGCGAGGTGATTCAAAATCTGTCTGTATCCAAACTGGATACAGATGAGTACCGAATCATCGCAGGGCATAAAAGATGCAAAGCCTGTAAGTTACTGGTAGAAGAAAGAGGCTTGAAGCAATTTTCTTTTCTGCCATGTGTGGTAAGTAATCTTAGTTCGGTACAGGAAGAATTTCAAGTAGTAGCTTCTAATGGTTATCATCAGAAAAAAGCCTATGAATTAATGCACGAGATTCTTAAAACAGAAAAATTATTAAAAGAACATCCAGAGGAATTCCCAGAGTCATTACAAAAAGGGCGAATGATTGAACGTCTGTCAAGAAAAATGGGAATCGCCCGTTCTACAATTCAGGAATATAAGCAGATTTCTAATAACCTTACTTCAGAAGCCATGGAAAAATTCAAAAATGGGGAGATAGAAAAATCTGCTGCTGTGACACTCTCAAAAATGCCAGAAGAATCACAAAAAGAAGTGATTGGGCAGGGAATCACGCAAAATGTTGAGATTGAAAAGTACCGACAGGAAAATCTGGAACCTAATTCTGTGGAGATTAAAGTGTCATTTCGATTGTTGGATATTGCAGAATATGATAAATCAACAGTAGGAAGGAATGCAATAGTCCGATTCTTAAAAGGAAAATTTGGATATAATTCCTATACTGTTACTCAGGGTGAATTTAGCATTTCCTGTACAAGCAAGACGATTACTATTTCTGGAAAAACAATCTCATGGGAAAGATATGTAAAATTATTGAATACATACTGCCCAAGAAAAGAAGAAGATGAGGAACCAGAAAATATCATGGAAGAACATGATGAGGAAAAAATGGAGAAAACACCAATTCCAGAAGTTCTGTCAGAAGATATTCCTCTTGTTCCCGATAGTAAACAAGAGACTATGGAACAGGCTTATATCCCAATGGACACCATAGTAGAGGAAGATGATGGAGGGGAAGAAGCCCCGGAGGAAGAAATGTATATTCCGGTCTTAGAAGAACAATCGGAAGAAGAACTATCTGTAAAGGAAACTGTACTGGGAATAACCCGTCAGATGTGGCTTGGTAACTTATCCATGGAAGATATGGCACAATATTTAAACAGAAACTTATCTGTTTCTACACTAAAATCACCAGATCTATTACTGAACTGGTTATCCGATATAGTTGACGATGATGGAAAATTTTTAGAGGAAGGAAAGCAGGTAAGATAATATGAAGAAGTTTGCGGGGAATTTAATAACTTTTTTATGTGCATTAGGAATCTTGTGGATATTAGTAAGCTGGGCAGATGTTATTGCTCACAATACAACATATCAGCAGAAAGAACAGTATATGAAAAACAATGCTTTCGTAGTATTGGAATATTTGAAATAGGAATAATGAATTCTGCGTGCCGAATTTCGGTACGCAGAACATATAGAAGCGAGGGGAAATGAGAAGTTACAAGGAATATGAAAAGAAGTATATCGGGATGAGTGATATAGCTAATTTAATCCTTGCTGGTTCCAGTGACAATGGATTAAGATTAACTGCCTTACACTTTGGGATGGATAATGACTATTACGCTTATATCGTTGATTCCGATGCAGAGATTGGAGAACATTATACAAAAGTAGCAGAATTTAAAGGTTGGTTAAGAATATATGACGATTCCTTTCTCACCCATGAATTTAATGCGGATAAGATTAGTATTTATCGTGCAGGAGAAATGGGATGTATCATACAGTTATTTAAGTAAAAAATTTATCAGGAGGATAAAGCATGGCAAAGAAAATCATTAATGGGAAAATGTATAATACAGATACCACACAGGTAATAGGAACTTGGGATAATGGGTACACCCGTGGAGATTTTTATTTCGAAGAACAGACACTTCATAAAAAGAAAACAGGAGAATATTTTGTTTATGCTCATGGTGGTGCATATTCAAGTTTTGGTGACTCTTATGGAGGACAAGGCTGTGCTGGCGAAAAATTTATTTTGATGTCTGTGGAACAGGCTCAGCAATGGTCAGAAGAATATCTGGATGCAGATGAGTATATCGCAATCTGGGGAGAGCCAGAAGAATAGGTAGCCAACTAATGGCTTTTATGGGAATAAGATGTGAAAAGCAATAAGTCAATCCTGCCTGCGGAAAGGCAAGAAACATTGCCATTGTCCGTAGCTGCAAAAGCACAGGCAGGATTTGCACACATAAAATTTTTATGTGTGTATACATATACTTTCATTGCGGGATGCCTTTCCAGCATCCCCGCAATTGAAAAGAAAGAGAGGAAAACACTATGGGAAGGCTGGGAGATTTCTTTTACCGTATGGTTATAGTGGTATTGATCATTGCAGCAATCGTATTTCTTGCAATGGCATTTAAAGAACAATATCCACTTTGGAAAAACCAGCAGGAGTTAGAAAATCTGCAGGCAAGCGTAGAAACAGAGAAGACCAAGGATGAGAACCCTCATATTAACTGGAAGAAGTTAAAGCGTACCAATCCAGATATTGTAGGATGGATAAAAGTTCCTGGAACGAAGATTGATTATCCAGTCTTAAAGGGAAAAGAATGGAACGAATATCTCCATAAAAATTATGAGGGTGATTATAGCTATGCAGGTTCCATCTTTATTCAGCCTGGGACATCTTTTGATGACCGTCATTTGGTTATCTATGGACATAATATGAGAGTCAAGTCTATGTTTGGTTCTCTTCATGATTTTGAATCAGAAGATTTTTATAAAAAGCATAACAAGATATATTTGTATCAGCCGGGTAAGACAATAAAATGCACAATATATAGCGTGTATGACTGTCTGGATAAAAGTGCAACATACAATACAGATTTTTCTGATGATGGGAATGATAATAAGTGGGTAGACTGGTTGACAATGACAGTTAATAATAATGCATATTATCCTATTAAAAAGAAACCAGCAGAAAAAGACCATATAATCACATTATCCACCTGCTCTGGAAAGCAAAAAGGAGATTCCTATCGTTTTGTTGTACATAGTTTGGTGACAGATACAGTGATTTACGAAGAGTGAGGAATCAAAAGAGGTCTTAACAATTATCCAGAGATATAGAATATCCTTGGTATATCCCACCTACGAAGATGCTACTTTCCCCGCCAGCATCGTTCGTGGCTGCAAAAGCATAGGTGGGCTTTGCACAACAAGAAATCCCCAATCGATTGTTGTGTAATAACGGAGTACCTTAAATCCCCAATGAAGGTACTCCGATTATCTGAATACAAAAGGAAAGGTAAATGATATGAATGAATGTACTTATCTTGGAAGAATCTGTACAGATTTAGTATTAAATAAAAAGGCAATGGATGATAAAGAGAATTACTGGACACGTTTCCGTCTTGCTGTTGCCAGAAAAAGGGTGAAGAAAGAAGGAGAAAAGGATACAGATTTTTTTAACTGTGTTGCTTTTGGTTCGGCTGCAAAGGGAATCTGCACTTATGCAAAAAAAGGTGGACGGATTTGTGTATGTGGTGAGAACAGAGAGAATAATTTCGAAAAAGATGGTGTGAAATACTATACAGTAGAATTATTTATTAAAGATTACCATGTAATAGATTTTAAAGAAAAGAAACAGGCATCTGGAGTTGTAACAGAGGAAGCACCTTTTCCACCGGAATAAGAGTGAGTATTGTAGAAACGTAGAGGATGAAAAAAGACTGAGAGAGGAAAACATTATGGTAAATCTGGATTATTTTTATGGGAGTGAAGGTGAACAATATCGTTTTTATCAGATCCCTGCGATATTGCTTGAAGATGAAGAATATAAAAAGATAAGTGACACAGCAAAGCTTTTGTACGGAATCTTATTATCCCGGCTTGCTCTGTCTAAAAAAAATAACTGGATTGAAAAGGAGACGAACAGAGTATATATTCTCTACAACCGTAATGATATTGCTCAAAAAATGGGTAAAAGTCCTAATACGATTTCTAATGCAATGAATCAATTACTTGAGGTAGGTCTTATTAAAAGAAAAAGGCAGGGACAGGGAAAGGCGGATATGTTATATGTCATGAACTTTTCTTCAGGAGAACATAAGAAAACGGTAAATACATACTGTGAGGAAGAAAAAGAGGTTCCTGCTTCTCCAGATCAACTACATAGTTTCTATGAAGATAAAGAAGAAAAAGTATATACAAATGACGGTGACATGCCGAGTCTTCAAAATAAACGGGCAGCATATAGAGAAATTATTAAAAAACAGATAGATTATGATGTATTACGGCAATCTCCCTATGATATGAATATTATTGATAATATAGTAGAAGTAATGGTAAATGTTTATGCGTCCCAAAAAGAGTGTATTAATATATCTGGAGATATGATTCCTCTAAATGAGGTAATAAACCGTTTGAAAAGGATTAATCTTACTCATATTCAGTATGTTATGGAGTGCATAGGAAAAAGTATAAAATCAATTCGCAGACCGAATAATTACTTACTAACAGCCTTATATAATGCTCCAGTTACAACAGATTTGTATTATGCAATGCAGGTAAAGCATGATCTACATAATTATTCTGACGGATAATACTTTATAATTTTCAGAAACACAAAATTTGGTTTTTCAGAAACACAAAATTTGGTTTTTTAGAAAAACAAAATTTGGTTTTTTAGAAACACAAAATTTGGTTTTCTGGAAACACAAAATTTGGTTTTCTAGAAACACAAAATTTGGTTTTCTAGAAACACAAAATTTGTACGCTAGATAAATAGAAATATAAATATATAAATATATATATATATATATATCTTATCTTATCTATCAGTATATAGAGAAACAGGTATGAGGGATAGATAGATGGATAGGATGATTGAAATGTACCGAATTTCGGCACGTTCGGAAGTGACAAGAAAGGTGTAGGTAGAATGAGCGATAAGATTTTAGAATCTGGAACAGTTCATGTACAGGACATTCAGATGGGCAAAAAAAAGATAAGTGATGTCAAAATTGCAAACGATGAAGTATTGTTTATAATTTTTTATCAAGGCAGAGGGATTATAAATGCGTTTGGTGAGGAGATATTCATGTCAGAAAAAGAGTATGTCATGATACAGGGAGCTACTGGAAGGGATAAAATATCAGTCCATGCAGAATATCCACAGATCATGATTACTTTTACAGGACTTTCTATGTCAGAAACAATCATGCGTGGCTGCCTGAAAAATCAATCTATGAAAATCGTCTCAATGCTCATCAATGAGATTAACGAGAAGCAATTTGGTTATATACATAATTGCGAAAGCCTTATCAATATGCTGCTCATCCTTTTACACAGAGAACGAAACCAGACCAGCGAACGATTAACCGATTCGGAACGAAGAAATTATTGCGAAAAAGTAAACAGCTATATCCAAAAGCATTACCTCGAAAGCCCGCAAATGGAATTTTTAGCTAACAAGTTTGGATATGATGGTAATGCACAGATGCTCCGGCGGGATTTTATAAGATATTATGGCACAACACCTGCAGCTATCTCCAAAATAAAAAAATTAGAAGAAGCAAAGAGACTGTTGGCTACGACAACATACAGCATGAAAGAAATTGCTATTAAATTGAAATATAAGAGCCACACACATTTTGGTATGGATTTCAAAAATAATACAGGTATGACTCCTGCCGAATACCGTAAAGCTATAAAAGCCAAAAGAGAAAAGCAAATGAACACAAAAGATTATCAAATGAACTTAAAGGATTATTTAGCTAAAATGTGCTGAAATTCGGTACATGACATGGCGGAAGCATCTAGGTAAAAAGCTGCATCACATAAATCTTTTATCTGCACTTATATAAAAGCCAGTCTAAATCGACTGGCTTTCTTAAAAAGACATATAAAATAAAAACGTAAAGAGAATGCTTTTTACATATGTATTATATAATTATTTTTGCGGCAGTTCTATAAGTTATGGAAACAAATTTAAAAAATTTTGTGTCAGTAAGTGTCAGTAGAATGGTTCGGGAAACTGTGATATTATATAATCGTAAAAGATAATGTAAATGACACTTTGTGTGTGCCGAATTTCGGTACATTTTTAATGAGAAAGATATAGAAAACAAAAATGTCAGTAGATGTCACTGGAAAGGGAAAAAGGGCTATGGTATAATAAAATAGGCAGGAAAGCATAAAAACGGAATGTTTTCTTGCTCCCAATACCAGCAGGGGAGCTAATGCCTCCTATTCTGGAGATTACCAGAAAGGGGGCGTATATTTATGAGTACATATGAAGAATTTAACACGATATTAACGATTGCGTTATTAATAGTTGCGATTCTGAATTTGAAAAATAAATAAGCTGCCCGTAATCTTGGCAGATAGGCAGCTTATTTAATAACTGATATAAGCCCAGAATGGGAAGCTTACCGAAGCATTCCTGCTGGTTCTTTGTTTATTGATATTATATCAATTATACGGAATAGTGTCAACTATATAGAGAATAGTAAAGCAACAATAACTTTCTGAGTTTTGTTGCTTTTTTTAAAATATAATTTATAATATAAATGTATTTAATAAAAAATAAAAATGTACAGGAGAAGAAAAAATAATGAAAACAAGATTAACTAAAAGTGAAATGGAAATCATGGAAGTATTGTGGGATGCGGGAAAAGCATTAACGACATCAGAAATCATTCAAAGGTCAAAAGAAAAGGAAAAGGAATGGAAAGACAGTTCTGTCCATCTGCTTATAAAAAGTTTAATGAACAAAGATGTTATCAAAGTCGAGGGATTTAAAAAAACAACAAAAAATTATGCCAGGACTTTTATACCTGTAAAAAACAGGGAAGAGTTTTTAGTAGGTCAGATTATAGATAAAAAAACAACGCTTGCTGCCAGGAAAAGGATATATTCTTATCTTATAGAAAAGGAAAGTAATCTGGAAATGATAGAATTTATTCAGAAGCTGCTTGAAGAACGAAAAGAAGAAATAAAAGTAAAACAAAAATAAATGTGCCGAATTTCGGTACATAGAGAGAAAGCCAGCCCTGCCGGACTGGTCTTTAAGAGGAAAGTATAAGAAACTTATCAAAGAATAAGTATTTCTGTATTTTTTATTATATCAGTAATTTGTGAACATATTGTGAGAAAAATAAAAATCATCTGACGATAACAGCAGGAGGGGAATAATCCACCTGCTTTTTTTGTGCAGATCAGGAGGGAAAAGAAGGAGAAAGAGAATGACACTTGGAGAAAAAATCAAAAAGTACAGGGAATTACGGGAACTAACCCAAAGAGAATTAGGACAAAAAGTTGGATTCTCTGCAGGAACAGAGGATTCCCGTATAAGAAAATATGAAAAAAATATGATGGCTCCCAAAACAGATATACGGAGGAAGATTGCAGAAGCTCTGGATATAGATATGTCAGCATTAAACGATATAGATATCCAGACGGAAAAAGATGCTATCAGAGCGTTATTTTATCTTGAAGAAAAATATGGAATGGATATAAAAAAGACAGATAGGGAGATACGTTTAACTTTTGACATAGATAATACAGATATATGGAAACTGATAGAATATCTTGAAGAATGGGCAACGAAAAAAGAAGAGTATATAAAAAAGAAAGGAAATACAACGGGAGAATTTCAATGGAAAATCTATGAGAAGTATAATGGAATAAAAAAGTTAAAGGCTGGATTTGTGAATGAAATGGAAGCAAGGGAATATGCCAGTTTTTTAGGAAACTGTAATAGGATGGCTGGATATAATGGAAGTAGATTTAGCATAGAGTACGGTTGTCCTGTATCAGAAGCACAGGAAGAATACGATATATGGAAAGCACAATTTCCAAAGAATTTAGAACGTACCGAAATTCGGCACAATTAAAAAGGAGAGAGACATGAATATTACAGGAATAGCAAGAGAAAATTTTGAAGAAGCAGGACTGCCATTAAAAAATACAATCGAATTAACTACAAAAAATGAATATACAATCCCCGATATATGGGGATTAAAGGTGGGGAGAAAATTTCTGGACACGGGAGAAATAGAATCTCATTTTGAAGAACAACAATTTTTTGAGATCAGAAAACGGGCAACATTACTGGAATATCCCCATACAGTAATCCTGATGGAACAGGATTTTGCAGAGAGAAAAGTCATAGATTACTATGTTATTTACGATATAAAAGAAAGTAGTAAATATAAACCGACCATTGTAAATGAATATGTAGATAATATAATATTGGGGACAGGGGAATATAAGTGCGAATATGAAATATTGCTTAGCTGCGGTGATGCAACAAGAAGGCTTGTCATCCCAGTCAGGACAATCAATATGCCGATGTATGATTTTATAACCAGTATTGAAGATGAGATAGAAGATGTCATGGACAGAAGTTCGGAAGAAAACATCTTTAGCAACATAATAATTGATACGGGAGACTATTTTCTGCTCGATATGTTTGACGAGTATGGTCGTACATATAAAGTTGAGATTACAAGTGTTTATGACTTTATAAAGATGATTGTATCTATCCGTCAGATTCGATGTGAATTTTTCCCCTACGAGAAGAAATAGGTGTCAGTAAGTGTCAGTAGAAAGGTAAAAAGAGCTGTGTTATAATAAAATCAGTAAATTAGATTTAAATAGTAGAAGAAAGAAAAGCAGAAGGAACACAATCTTCTGCTTTTTTTGTACCGAAATTCGGCACGGATTAAAAAGCAGAGGTGATGGCATGGACATTGTACAAATAACAGACAGAATATTAGTATCCATCGGGATAGGAATGAGTGCTGCATTTCATTTATTTCGATTTTCGATTATGACATTAATGCCAGCAATCGAGGATATAAAAACAGATGTAATGTGTGAAGGTCTGTCATTAAAAAGAGGACTAATTATAACGGTCGGTATTCTGGTCAGTATATCACCGATTCTTTTAGCGATAAAGAATAGTGAACAAAGAAGGAGCCTTTGTCATTTACAGATATTTTTGTTGTTATATCTATTGTGTACTTATTTTTATGATCTGTGGAAAATTAAGCATTGGCTATACGGGTGTATCGTGTTAATCTTCTGTATAGATTTGACATGGTGCGTCATAGAATTTTGTCAGGAATATGTGCCGAAATTCGGTACACATAAACGTAAAAAAGATTCTGAAAAAAGCAGACTGGAACACTGGAATAGTGAAAAATAATGTGATATATTAAAGCTAAACATAAAAGTTGGAGATGGAGTGATATGATAGATAAATATACCGAAAATCTCCGGCAAATCTACTTATAAATGTGCCGAAATTCGGTACGGAACAGGAGGAAGTTATGAGAGAAAAAACGATGAAGAAAGGGCATTTGTTACTGACATTACTTGCTTTTGTATGTTTAATGGGACTGGGAACAATTCATGCAAATGCTGCAACGGTAAAGGCAAAAGTTGATGTAAAAAAATTTTATGGAATTGCGGAGCAAGTTTTGCAGGAGATAAACAAAGAAAGACGAAGTAATGGATTACAGGATTTAAAGATGGATGCAACTCTTACGGAAGCAGCAATGAATATAGCATTACAAAAACAGGGTGGAGACGCATCCGTAAGTGAGCCAGAGATTTATAATGATAGATACATATATAAAAGTGTTGGTATATTAGGTAATGTAGATGGTTATGATGAATATGAGGATAACCTATGGAAAGAAATAACTAAGGGAAAAGAACCGATTACAAAACATGTGTCAAAGTTAGGAAAATTTCTTTATAAAGATGATGACATTTCTTCTAAAATAGGTATAGGAATTATAGCTACAGATAATCCTACAAGTATTCCTAGAGAGTTGAATAATGGAAGTCGTTACAATGTTTCTTATTGTTTCTTATCCAATGATAGCAAACATGATACTACAAATTACAATCCATATGTAAATAATGGAAAAACTGTTCGGACTCAGATGGATTTGTATATTGATTCATCGAATACCTATTTAATTGTAGATGCTAATGAAAATTGTTTGACACCAAAATATGCTTATGATGTGATAAAAAAAGGAGAGAAAAGAAACGCACATCCAGGTATATGGGAAAATATTCCTGACACTGGGGCAAAACGTTTCTTATGCAAACTTTCCAATAATGGTGCCTCATGGAATAGTTCTAATCCATCCATAGTTTCTGTAGATGCTAATGGAAATATAACAGCAAAGAAAAATGGGATTGCAACAGTAACAGTTAGAGTAGGAAGTTTACAGGCAACTAAAAAATATGTGGTTTCTGATATAATTAGTGTGGATACAGATACACTTTTGTCCCTTCCAAATTGGAAATCTAAATCAGATATTCCTAAAGAATATACGGGAAACTGTTATGCCGGGGGATATGCACTGGAAGTAAAAAATGGTCGTATTACATGGTCTAAAAATATGAAGACAAATAAAGTTACAAGACCAGGAAAGAAAAAAAGCGTCACAAAGGCAAAGAAAGTTAAAGGGAACTACTACAAGATTATTTCCAAATCTAAAAAGACAGTCCAGTATGAAAAACCAGTTAATAAAAATATTAGTTCTATAACGATTCCGGCAGTGGTAAAGATTAATGGGAAAAGATATAAAGTAACAGGGATTGCAGCGAATGCTTTTAAGAATTGTAAAAAATTAAAGAAAGTAACGATAGGTATAAATGTTAATAGCATAGGAAAAAGAGCATTTTATGGATGTTCTAAGTTACAGACAATTAAAGTAAAAACTTCCAAGTTAACTGGTAGTCGAGTTGGAAAACAGGCATTTAAAGGACTTAATAAAAAAGCAGTAATTAAAGTTCCAAAGAAACAGTTAAAAGCTTATAAGAGACTTTTTAGAGTAAAAGGTGTTGGAAAAAAAGTAACTATTAAAAAATAGAAAATTGAGTACGGAAAAGGATATTCGAAAGAATGTCCTTTTTTTGTACCCATTTTTAGATGTGGAAAGGATTTATTTATGAATTTTTCAGTAAAAAATCCGAATAAGAGAAAAAATACATATTATTCTCAGGTTTTAATCTACCGTCAGCATTTCACGCAAAATTTCACTGCTGATAATGCCTGTTTCTTCTTCATAATATTTATATCATAAGAAGAGATTTAGAAATTTTTATATGAAAGAAAAATAAATTGCTGACTGTGGTTTAAAAAGAAATTGAAGATAGAAAGGAGGATAGACTGGAATTAAGACTAAGAAACTTTTTAGTCTATATCAACAATGGTAATAGCGAGAGGAGTGTTTAATCATGAAAAAGTTAGTTCATGTAAAAAGTTTAATTACGCTGGCATTATGTTTGATGATGTGTTTTACCTTTTTTGCCCCTGCATCTACTGTACAAGCAAAAAAAAGAGTAGTTGATAATGTTTTTATGTATCCAACAGATCCATATAGTTATCCTACGTGTACAGGTTGGGTTCCTTGTAAGAAAATATTTACAAGTTCTAAAAAGGCATCGAAAACTTATGTCAGAGAAACTGCATGGAAAGTCATTGATACAGCATATCTGTATAAAGCTGCTACATCAAGAGGTAAAGTGTTCTATACAAAATATAAAATGAAACAGCTTTATCGGTGTCGTATGCATTACAAAAAAGGATCAAAGAAATACACGAAAGATGAAATGGATCAGATCACAGTACAGAATATGGGAACAACAAAAACGAAACCGAAAAAACCTTACAAAAAATGGTAACTGAAAAGGAGGTTTTTATATGAAAAAAGCAACTACGATAAGAAAACTAATTACTCTATCCTTGTGTCTTATGATGTGTCTTAGTGTTTTTGCACCAGCATCTGTATTCGCTAAATGTTCTCATAAGAATACAAAGTTAGTTGTCTTGAAGGAAGTCACTTGCACAAGAAACGGAAAATGTGTGAAAGTTTGTATAAAATGTGGAAAAAATTTAAAGACATGTTCTGTAAAAAAACTAGGTCACACTTATAAACACATCTATATTAAACCTACCTGTAATAATAGGGGATGGGAAGGAACTATGTGTAAGCGTTGCGGATATAGTGTCGCAGAAAAATCATACCCTGCATTAGGTCATAATTATAAAACAACCGTTTATAAAGGAACTTGTAATACTCCTGGGGTAACTGTTAAAGTATGCAAACGTTGTGGCGATAAAAAATCGTATTCTACTGGAAAAGCTTTAGGACACAAATGGTCAAAATGGAAATTAGTTTCAATCAATGGAGGAAAGGCACGCTATTCGCGTACATGTTCCAGATGTCATAAAACGGAATATAAAAATAATTAATTAAATATGAATCAGAAAGGATGTTAATCATGAAAAAAATCCTTATACTAACATTATGTTTCTTAATGTGTTTCATCACTTTAACTCCGACAGCTTTCGCCAAGTGTTCACACAAAAATACTAAATGGGAAACACTGCAGGAAGCAACCTGTACAAAAGCAGGGAAGAGGGTAAAATTATGTACAAAGTGTGGTAAAAGTCTTAAAACAGAAACAATTAAAAAGAAAAATCATACATTAAAACGTTATATCAAAAAAGCCACTTGTACATCTAATGGATTAAATTGGGAACGTTGTTCTCGCTGTAAATATACACGTGTACTTAATAAAATTCCAGCGAAAGGACACGCTTTTGGTGTTACGCATTATGGAGCAAGTTGCACAGCTCCAGAGATGACTATTAAGACTTGTGAACGTTGTGGTAAAAAAGAAACAACAACGAAGGGTAAACCTATTGGTCACAAATGGGGAAAATGGCAGTTGGTTTCAGTAAATGCAAGTGGTGTGAGAAATTATCGAACATGTGTCAGATGTGGCTTAAAGCAATATAAAAACAGTCGTTATAAGTTTTAAGGCAGAAAATGCTGGGGAGTAGTCAGCCAAATTAACTGGAATCGAATTCTAAAAGTTTATAAGAGGCTGTTTAGAGCAAAAGGCATTGGAAAAAAATAAATATCAAAAAATAGAACATTGAATACGGAAAAGGATATTCGAAAGAATGTCTTTTTTTTGTGTCCGCTTTTAGAGATGGAAAAGGGTAATTATATTATGATACGAGGACCACCATAACAATTAATGAAGATATATAAATAGAATAAGAAAATATGAGGAGAGAAGCTATGAAAGCAAAAATGATATTAAAAAAGGGAATGGTATTTCTGTTTGCTATGGTAATGGTATTAACAGGGATTTTTTCCTTGGGCGTAATGGCAGCTTCCGGACTGGAAGGGGCATATATTAGCCCTAAATCAAAGATGGGATTACAGTATGCCAACAATTTTAGCCGAGATGTATCAAAAAGTCAGGTAAGTGTACCAAATTTTATGGCAGATAGCGATACAAATAGTGAGGAACCCAATAAAAGTTTTAACGCACAACAGGTGGCAGCAGGTAATTCCGATGCTGGTCAGAAATGGCGTGGTTTTGCCGCCTACGCAAAAAATCATGACCCATCTGATTTTTGGGTAAAGTATAAAAATGTTACGACAGCAAATGGAAAGTCGGTTGATTTAAAAATAGAAGTGACCGATTGGAAAACACAGAATAACGAATCCAAACCATTGCCATCAAATGGTGATATGTTCGGGCATGATAACAATTCAGCACATCTTGGTTATGCCATTGGGTTTTCTTATAAGAAAACGGGAGTTGTCATGTTCTCTGGTTTTAAATGGGTAAAATTTAAGTATACGTTTTTATATAATGGAACGAATACAAAAGCTCCATTCACTGGATTTGCTACATTCCAGGATATTGATCAGAATCAGTATGTTACCATCACAGATGGGACAGAATGTATCTCTAAAGCCTCCTATATTGGTGGAAGTGATGGGAATACCTGGTGTGAGCCGGATGGATGGACATACAAAGCGATTAAAGATCAGAATGCTTCTTCGGATATGGGAAAAGATACCTTTAATAAAACATGTATTTCACTTTATGTAAAAGACATGACGGATATGTCTATTAAATATGGATGGACAGGGCATACAGCAATTGCTTACTTTGATTTAGCACCATGGGCGATGAATTCTTTTGAAGATAATGCAAATCCTGATGTCCCGAAGAAATTAATTCAGAGTGGAAGCTCATGGATTAGCAATGAAAAAACATCAGCAGTAGCTTATAAATTAGGGGATACCTATTCATATCGTTATGAGGATACTACTCCAACCTATGCAACAGATATTTTATCGAATTTATGGAACGGACAAAATAAAACTGCTATATCTTCCTATGTATGGGAAGATACTCTGGACTCTGGACTTAGTTATGTGGCTGGTTCCCTACAGGTAAATGTGGGAGGAGAAGATTTTACAAGCGAATTTTCAGATTCTTCCAGTGGACAGAATATCAAATTTAGTGCAACAAGCAAGGCTTTAGCAAATACTTCATTTTACGGGAAGAAAGTAACGGTCACATTTAAAGTAAAGATTAAAGATGCATCTTATAACTGGCTTGGACATGAGCGTACTGCAGATAATAAATATCGTCTGATTCCAAATACAGCAAAAAGAAGTATGACATATCTGAAAAAACTGGCATATGATGACAAAAAGGAAGTATATACGGTAACAGATGGAGACTATACATCTATTCCACAGAACACTTCCACCGTCTGGTCAAAAGTCCCTATCGGTGACCCGAACAACCCAGACCCGGACCCAAAGAAAACAGTTTCCGATGAGGACGAGAAAAATGTCCTGAACAATACGCTTACGAATGCGGATGAGACATTCACTTATACCGTTTCTAAGGAAATTGAAAAGAACATGCCTTCTACCGCAAAATATTCCAAGGTTGTAATCAAGGATAACGTTGATTCCTGCCTGACGATTGATTCCGTTAAGTTTTATGCAGGGGATAAAGATGTCACAAGCAGTTTTGCTCCTACTTCCGCAAACAAGGGAAATTATCTGGAATATGCAGCATCTTCTGACCTGCTCAATAACAAAGATTTTTACGGGAACAATGCTGGAACAACTGTAAAAATGGTTATAAAAACACATATTGATGCAAAAAAAGTTTCGATTGAGACACTCCGGGCGCATGGACACCTTATGGAGAACGATAAAAAGACAGAGACAGACATTAAGATTAAAAATGAGACAACAGTTACAACAACAAAAGCCGATAACCAGGGTACATGGGATGTCGATAAGAAGGTAACCCCACCACCTACAACAACGGATTCTCCTGTACCATCTATCAAAGACCCAGTGAAAAAAGTATCGGATAGTGATGACCTGAACTGGGATGCGACAGTAAAACAGGATGGAGAAAAAACGCCAGGAAGCCATAACCGTGTCACAGATGTAACAAATCAGTGGCTCTATACTTTAACACAGGAAATCCCGGCACATACGGTAGAGTTATTCCATTACAAATCCTTTACTATCACAGATGCCGTAGATTCCTGCCTTTCTTATGATGTAAAAGACATTGCAATCAAAGCAGGGGACAAGGATTATACCGATAAATTTGACATAAAGAAAGGGGAAGATAACAGCATTACCCTTACAGCAAAAGCTGACGTGTTAACTTCAGATGAATTCTACGGTGGAAATGCTGGTAATAAGATCGTTGTTTCCTTCCCTGTAAAGATTTCAGCCGATGCAAAGACGTTAAAGGATGAAAATCTTGGACATCTTGAGATTGGTGGAAAGAAAATGGCACATCTGCAGAAAGTATCTGACCTGCAGAAGTTATCTGGCTTTACTGACCTGGTAAAGAGCAAGGATAATGAGTATGTCTATGCGTTCTTAAATCAGGCAAAGAGCCATATTGATTCCCAGATAAAATATGAGGGACAGACAGGTGTGAAAGACCGTATAACAGATAAAGTGCAGACAGCCGTAGAGACAGCCGACCCAACGATTAAGAAAGAAAGCAGCAAGTATGAATGGCAGGTTGGAGATAAAGTAGATTATACGATCAATGTCGGTGATGCAAACAGCAACAGTATCGCAGATAATGTTGTTGTTACAGATGAAAGCCTTCCAAAGGCAATGCTCCCGGATAAGGATTCTATTACTATCAGCAGCACTTTTGATAAAGAAAAATCCGGGGCACCAGAGGATAGGGACATCAGTAAGGATGCGAAGATTGAATATACAGAGAAAGGATTTGTTATCACTATCCCGAAATTGTACCGTGGAGAAGTTGCAACAATCAAACTGACCTGTACGGCAAAAGAAAAATCCACCTACGATTCCATCACAGACCAATGGGCAGACTGTCTGGAAAAAGCAAATGCAGATAAGAAACTTACTTGTGTAAATGGGGAAGTGATTGAAAACCGGGCATTTGTTACTGCTACTTTAATGTTAAAGGACAAGGATACCCCTCCAGACGACCTGGAACGTGTATGGGTGAACACTCCTCATCTGAACATTAAAAAGTCCGTAGAAAAGAAAGAATACAAGGTTGGGGAGACAGTGAAATATACCCTCGTTGTCACAAATGTACATGAAGGTACTCTGGCAAGAGATATTGTGATCACTGACCAGTTACAGACTCCGGGTGAGACAATCGTTGAAGGTACTATCCGTTTGAAAGATGAGGCAGGTGCTGTATATGACCTTGGTAAAAAGGCTGGTAAAGATGCAGAGAAGCCTTATCTTGAAACACAGGATGATACATCTTTTAAGATTACAACAGGAATGAACTTGCGTTATGATGGGGAATCTCCGTTCAAAAAGTTAGCAGAGATTGATGATAAAGTTCATTGGAAGAATAAAGAAGGACTGACACAGGAAGAATGGGATGCACCGATCACACATACCAAATTTACAGTAACTTATGAAGCGAAGATAAACAAAGAGCCTGCTGACACAAATCAGTTTGTAAATGTTGCGACTGCAAAAGGTTCTA